>Ga0335085_10000225_pt1 | contig 177171 bp, 139 predicted proteins | sample Lox_Sample_45_FD_206712 | JGI IMG/M metagenome (GOLD analysis project Ga0335085, IMG submission 206712) | Soil microbial communities from Loxahatchee National Wildlife Refuge, Florida, United States - Lox_Sample_4.5 | ecosystem: Environmental > Terrestrial > Soil > Wetlands | place: USA... | reverse complement strand
GTCAACGCTTCGTCGCCGCCCTCGCGAGCGGCTCCGCATGACTCGGGGCCGGTGTGGGTCGCTAATCCTTCACCGTATGACTCTTTCATTCACTACACCTCGCCGGTTTGACCGGCGCACAAGGAGTATAAGTCATGAAGGGCAAAAAGGGGTTGGTCGCGGGTCTGGCCATCATCGTGGCCGGCCTGGCGCTGGGTGGCCGGGCGCTTAGCGCGCAGGGAGACGATGACAACCTGGCCGTCAGTACCCTGGTGGACCCGGGCGGCCGGTCGTGGCTGGGCGTGGAGTTGAAGGATCTCAGCGCCGACCAGGCCCGCGAGATGAAGCTCGGTGACAGCTATGGCGCCCTGGTCGACCAGGTGGAGAAGGATGGTCCGGCCGCCAAGGCGGGCCTCCAGGCCGGGGACGTGATTGTGGAATTTGGCGGAGAGAAGGTGCACAGCGTGGCGGAGATGCGCCGCCTGGTGAGCGAAACGCCGCCGGGACGGACCGTGCAGATTCAGGTGCGCCGCAACGGCCCCACCCAGACTCTGACCGCGACGGTTGAAGGCCGCACTGACGCCCTGCACGTATTGTCGCGGCTTCACGACCAGGTCTGGCCCCAGGTCAACGTGCCCCTCTACGACTTCTCCTTCAGCTTTGGCGGACCGCGCCTGGGTGTGACGGTCGATGCCCTGACGCCGCAACTCGCCGAATATTTCGGCGTCAAAGGGGGCAAAGGGGTCTTGGTGCGCGAGGTCAGGGCCGGCAGCGCGGCCGATAAGGCCGGGATCAAGGCTGGAGATTGCATCGTGAAGCTGGATTCCACCGCCATTGATTCCGCCAGCGAGCTGCATCGCGTCCTGTTGCGCAAGCAGGACGAGAGTCCGGATAAGGGAGTGGATGTGGCGGTGACCATCGTTCGCAACCACCAGGAACAGACTCTGCCGGCGCATCTCGAGCCGGCGCCTCATCCGGCTCCGCGTGCGATGACCGAGCCCAGCTCTTTGAACTTGCCGGCCGCCGATGAGCTCGAGGCCCAAGCGCGGTCGCTGCTGGACGCCGAGGGCCTGGCGGCCAGCGCCGAGGCGCTTGGCCGGCAGTTCGAGTCCCAGCGCGGGGAGATCGAGCAGCAGGCCGAAGCTGCCCAAGGGCAGGCCCGGCAGGCCGCCGATCAGGCACGCCAGCTCCAGAAGGAACTGCTCGACAAGAAGGGCCAGTGGCAGCAGGAGCTCCAACAACTCGGACCGGAGATGAAGAAGTTCCAGGACGAGATGAAGCGGCTTGAAGTGGAGTTCGGCCCGGACACGGTTTAGCAACCTCTCTCTGCTATTTTAGCTCTTGGCGGGCCGCGGCCGCTGGGCAGCCCGCTTCTTTCTGTCGTCCTTCGCTCCTCGCACATCGTGAGCCCTCGTGGCCGGAAGGGTGACCGGCTCGTCGAGCGGGTCGAGTGGTATGATGTCGAGTGACCTTCTCGCCGACGCATGGGATCAGGAAAATCGTCCGGGCAGGCGCCACCGCTGCGGCCATGCTGTCGTTGATCGTCAGCGGCTGCGGCCGGAAGCCAGCGCCTCAAGAGTCGGGTGGCAATACCGCGAATTCGGCCGTCTCAGGCAAATTGCCGGTCGATCCTTCCTCGGCAGGCAGCGTTACGGGCATCGTCAAGCTCGAGGGCCAGCGGCCGAAGCCCGCAATCATCCAGATGGACCAGGACCCTTACTGTGCCGCCAGGCACAGCGGGCCGGTTTTCGCGGAGGACGACGCGGTCAACCCTGACGGGTCACTCCCGAACGCGTTCGTCTACGTCAAGAGCGGGGCCGAGCAGTATGCCTTTCCCATTCCGTCGGAGCCGGTGACGCTGGACCAGCAAGGGTGCCTGTATCGGCCCCATGTCGTGGGCCTGATGATGGGCCAAACGCTGCACATCGTATCCAGCGATGCCACCACCCACAACATCCACGCGCTCACGCGTGCCAATCGGGAGTGGAATGAATCGCAACTGCCCGGCGCCGCCCCGATCGACAAGGTCTTCACGCAACCCGAGGTCATGATCCCCGTCAAGTGCAACCAGCATCCCTGGATGAAGGCTTACGTGGGCGTGGTGAGGAGCCCTTTTTTCGCCGTCACAGGGAATAATGGCGCCTATGCTCTTCGCGGACTGCCGCCGGGCTCGTACACCATCGAGGCCTGGACAGCGCGCTTCGGCACCGAGCAACAGACGGTGACCGTCACCCCACGCTCGAGCGCAACGCTGGATTTCACGTTCAAGTCCGGCGGGGCCCCCTGACCATGTCAAGACGGGCAGCAACCAACACGGCCGCGGGGGCGCTGGCGCTCGTGCTGATTCTCCTGGCGGCGGTGTCGGTGGTGCTCTTCCGCCGGCATGCAGGATGGCTGCCCGCGGATATCTCGACGCACGGACCAGGCTTGGATCGCCAGCTCAAGCTCACCTTGCTGATCACGGGCCTGCTTTTCGTGGCCGCGCAGTTGGCCCTGGCGTATGCGGCCTGGAGGTATCGCGCCTCCGGCGACGGAGGCAAAGCCGCGGGCGCGCGGGGAAACGCCAGGCTCGAGGCCGTCTGGACGGCAGCCACGGCGGCGGTCTTTGTGGGCTTGATCCTGACCGGCTACCGGGTGTGGGCCGATATGTATCTGACCGCGGCGCCTCCCGATGCGCTGCCAATCGAGGTGCAAGGCGAGCAGTTCGCCTATTCCTTCCGCTACCCGGGAGCCGACGGGCGCTTCGGTCCTGTTCACCCTGAGAAGATCGACGACGCTGAGGGCAATCCCTGGGGGCTGGATCGCGGGCGGGACGCCGACTCCAAGGATGACATCGTCACCGCCACGCTCGGCATTCCCCTTGGCCGCCCGGTCGAACTACTCCTGCGATCTCGCGACGTCGTGCACTCTTTCGATGTTCGGGAATTACGCATCCAGCAGGACATGCTTCCTGGGATGGAAATCCCCATCCATTTCACGGCCACCCAGCCCGGGCAGTATGAGATCTTCTGCACCCAACTTTGTGGTCTGGGGCACTATCGCATGCGTGCTTTCCTGAAGGTGATGCCGGACGATGAATTCGAGAAATGGCTCCTGCAGCAAGCCCAGGCGCAATAGATCGAACAGCAGGGTGATGAGTCAACCTGCAGAGCAGGCAATCCGCGGCGCGTTCTCCGGCTCGCGGGCCTCCGCGAGTGCGGCAGGCGCGGAAGACAGCGAGGTCTCCCGTGGCTGAGCCACGCCCGGCGGCACCCGTCGCCAGCCAAGCGTCCGGGAGCGTTCTGCGCACTTACGTCTTCAGCACCGATCACAAGACGATCGGCAAGCAGTACTTCTTTCTGGCGCTCTTCTCGGTTATCATCGGGACCATCCTCTCCTGGCTGATGCGAATGCACCTGGCCTGGCCGAAGATCCCTATTCCAGGATTGGCACAGCTCTCGCCGGCGGGCGCTCCGGGCGGCGTCATGACCCCGGAATACTATCTTTCGCTGCTGACGCTGCACGGCACGTTGATGGTCTTCTTTGTGCTCACCACCGTCCCGCAAAGCGGCTTGGGCAATTTCTTCCTGCCACTCCAGATCGGTGCCCGCGAGATGGCCTTTCCCCGCTTGAACATGCTCTCTTTCTGGATCACCTGTCTCTCCCTCGTAGTGCTGCTCTCAACGCTCTTCATTACGGATGGGCCACCGATCTCGGGGTGGACAGCCTATCCTCCCCTCAGCGCGCTCGGAACGGCGGCAGGGCCGGGAGAGGCTCAAGGACAGACGCTCTGGGTCCTTTCGATTGCGATCTTCTGCATCGGCTCCGTGCTCGGGTCGATCAACTTCATCGCCACCACGCTCGATCTGCGCACCTCCGGGATGGATCTGATGCGCTTGCCGCTCACCTGCTGGGCGTGGTTCATCACCGCCATCATGAGCCTGCTCTCTTTTGCCGTGCTCTTCGGCGCCTGCGTCATGCTCCTGCTCGACATGCTGGGTCACACCCATTTCTTTGTCCCGGGCGGCCTGGTGCTGAACGACCAGATCATTACCCCGCCGGGCGCCGGCGGTTCGCCCCTGCTCTGGCAGCATCTGTTCTGGTTCTTCGGCCATCCCGAGGTCTACATCGCCATCCTGCCCGGCATGGGGATCGTGTCGCACGTGCTGGCTTGCTTCTCGCGACGGCCGGTCTTCGGCTACAAGTCGATGGTACTGGCGCTCGGATGCATCGGGTTCCTGAGCTTTACGGTCTGGGGGCATCACATGCTGGTGAGCGGCATGAGCCCTTACGCCGGCGTGGTGTTCTCGGCCCTGACCATGGTGATCGCCGTGCCCTCGGCGCTGAAGACTTTCAATTGGCTCGGCACCCTCTGGGGCGGGAAGCTGCACTTTACCACCGCCATGCTCTTCGCCATCGGCTTTGTCTCGCTCTTCGTGGCTGGTGGGCTGACCGGGCTCTTCCTGGCCGAACCGGCGGCAGACGCCTACCTGCATGCGACTTATTTCGTGGTGGGACACTTTCACCTGGTCATGGGCGCTGCGGCGCTCTTTGCGATCTTCTCGGGAACCTACTTCTGGGCCCCCAAGCTCTTTGGCCGGATGCTCGACGAGAGGCTGGGACAGATCCACTTCTGGATCACGCTGGCCGGGGTCTATTGCATCTTCATGCCCATGTATGTGATGGGCCTGGCGGGCGCGCCGCGGCGCTACTCGGAGTTCACCGACCGGTTCCTGGTGCCGCTTGCCCCCTTCAACAAATTCATAAGCGTCGCGGCCTTGATCACCGGAGTGGCCCAATTGATTTTTGTCTCTAACCTGTTTTGGAGCATCTTCCGGGGCCGTCGAGCCGCGGAGAACCCTTGGAGGGCGACCTCGCTCGAATGGTCCAATGGCGGTACTCTCCCTTCTGGCGACCTCAGTACACGGAGGCCCGTGGTCTGCCGGGGTCCGTATGAGTACAGCGTGCCGGGTGAGGCCGAAGACTATCTCATGCAGGATTCGCCGCAGGTCGCGGGAAGCTGAGGGGGTTAGCGAAGAATAGCAAACATGGCCTCAGGGATTGTCGAATTCCCAAGATCGAAGCCGCTTCCGGGGGATCCCGGCCGGCGTGCCGCCGGGGGAGGGATCGGGGGCGGCGACGACGGCGGTGGGGCGGGCGGACCTGTTCCCCTGCACACCTACTACACCGGTGTGTGCCTGGCGCTGGCGGCCATCACGATGCTCTTCGTCGGCCTCACGAGCGCCCTCGTGGTTCGCAAAGGCATTTCCAACGATTGGGCCGGGATCGCCCTGCCGCGCATCCTTTTTATCAATACGCTGGTGCTGGTAGCCAGCAGCCTTCTGCTCGAGCGGACGCGCCGCCAACTCCACACTTTTCGACTGGGCGACGAGGCGCGTCTGGGAGAACGCTTGAGCCCCGTGCTGCTGCTGGGTCTCGCGTTCCTCGCCGGACAACTCGGGGCCTGGCGTGAGCTCGCCGCCCGCGGCATCCTGCTGGCGACCAATCCGAGCGCCTCTTTTCTGTATCTACTGACGGCTGCGCATGGGTTGCACCTCGCCGGCGGCTTAGTCGCCATCGCTTGGGTGGCGCTGCGGGCACGGACACTGGCGGCCAGCCTCCGGGGTCGAACCATGGTTAACGCGGTGGCGATCTATTGGCACTTCATGGGAACCCTCTGGATTTATATCCTCGCCCTGCTAAGCCTGAAGATTTAGAGTGATCGGATGGAGCACGAATCCGTGCCGCTAACTGGGAAAGCGCATCGGCGCAGATCTGCGCTGCTGGCAACGCTTGCGGTTGCCCTCTGGGAGCTGGCATCGAACCAGGCTTGGGCCTGCCCTTTCTGCTATGCGGCGTTTGCGTCCGCCAAGGCCGGTGTCCTTCAAGCCTTGCGAAGTGGTATGCTAATTCTTATCCTTCCGTCGCTCGCGATCTTCGCCGCTATATTGGCGGTGGCGCGGCGCAGCCGGCACCGGTACTGGGAAGCTCATGGTCCGGGCTGTCACCAGGCTCCGTTCGACTACTGGGAAGAGGACAGAGGATGATCCGCAAGCCTTATTCGCCGTGGCTGCACCGCTATGCGGTCTTTGTCGCCGGCGCGACCTTTCTGCTGATTATCGCCGGCGCCCTGGTGACCTCCAATGACGCCGGACTTTCGGTGCCGGACTGGCCTACCTCCTTCGGTAGCTTCCGGATGCCGAGGATGGTGGGCGGGGTCAAGTTCGAGCACGGCCACCGCATGGTGGCAGGTGTCGTCACGATTCTGACCGTTATCCTGGCGCTCTGGATCTGGCGCAGCGACTCCCGCCGTTCGGTGAGAAGGCTGGCCGCGCTCTCGGTGCTGACGATCGTCATTCAGGCACTGCTCGGCGGCATCACGGTTCTGTTCTATCTGCCGGTGGTGATCTCCGTCAGCCATGCTTGCATGGCCCAGGTTTTCTTTTGTCTCTCCGTCTGCCTGGCGCTCTTCACCAGCGAGAACTGGAAGTGGGACGAGCCGCGCCTCGACGACTCCGGCTCTCCTTCACTGCGGCGCCTCGCGGCCTGGACCACGGCGCTAGTCTTCCTCCAACTGATGGTCGGCGCAGGCTTCCGCCACAACGGCTTCGGGATCATCCCACACGCTATTGGCGCCGTGCTGGTGGCCGGGGCAGTCATCTGGATCGCCTTTCGTATCTTCAGCCGGTTCTCCGACGAGCCGCGCCTCAAGCAGCCGGCATCGCGGCTGGCAGCACTGCTGGTTGTCCAGCTTGGCCTGGGAATCGCTTCTTACATCCTGAAGCTTGACTCCCTAAACGCGCCGCAGCCCTTGCTTCCGGTGGTGATCGTGACTACTATTCATGTGGCCGTTGGAGCGCTGGTGCTCGTAACGAGCCTGCTGGTGACCTTGCAGGCCTTCCGGCTGACGTCGCCTGGGGGAGTGCGGCAGGTCGTCCCGGCGAGCGCGGACAGGGTCTCGTCCAGAAGTGGCATGCTTTCTGCCAAGCCATAATGAGGTCTTCATGGGCTCAAAGGCCGGATCGGCTGGCTCTTAATTCACCGGTTGCTTCAGAGACCGGCGTTGGGAACCATACCCCGGAACGAAGCCGGAATGTGATTTAGAATCAACCTGTTACTTCACGATTCCCTACGGTCACTAGGAATCGGGGGTCAGAGCAGCTGCCGCGGCGAACGGCGACCGAGACCCCGAATGCTAAGGAAATCCCGAATGGCGGGCGGATCTTCGAGATTGAAGGATTACTGGACTCTCACCAAGCCTGAGGTGAACTTTCTCGTCTTGGTCGCTACCTGGATCGGGTTCGATTTGGGCTGGCGCGGACCCCTTCCCCTGTGGCCACTGATACACACCCTTCTGGGAACCCTTCTGGTTGCAAGCGGCACGGCCACCTTGAATCAATACTATGAGCGTGCCTTCGATGCCCGGATGCGGCGCACAGCCTTGCGTCCGCTGCCAGCGGGACGTCTGGGATCTTTCGAGGCTTTGGCCTTCGGGCTGGGGCTTTCCGCCGTTGGTGCCGTGTACCTAGCGATCGCCGTGAACGGCCTCGCTAGCATCCTGGCGATGGCCACGCTGCTCAGCTATCTGCTACTTTACACGCCACTTAAGCGCCGGACCGCGTGGTGCATGGCGGTCGGCGCCTTTCCGGGCGCCATGCCGCCTCTGATCGGCTGGGCGGCGGCGCGGGGTAGCCTGAGCTTCGAGGCCTGGGTGCTCTACGGGATGCTATTCCTGTGGCAGTTTCCCCATTTCCTCTCAATTGCGTGGATGTATCGCGAGGACTATGCCCGGGCCGGGTATCGAATGCTGCCGTCCTGGGATGGCGCCGGGCGTTTGATGGCCTGGCAGGTCGCGATCTCGTCGCTGTTTCTGCTGCCCGTAAGCCTGGTACCCGCGTGGCAGGGGAAGGCTGGCATGGTCTACTTTTGCGGAGCCCTAGTGCTGGGCCTCGGCTTTTCCGCCTTCGGGATGCGCCTGGCGGCTTCGCGATCGAGGGCGGTGGCCCGAAAGATGCTTCTGGCTTCGATCGTTTACCTGCCGCTCGTTTTGGCGTTACTGGCGCTTGATAAGAAAGGCTCGACCTAGCCAATGCCTTGGGTGGCGTGGCCGCAGGAATTGTGATTCCGCTTCACTATTTCCCCGTCATTGACGCCGCTCTTAACGGCGCCAGCGCTACCCTCCTGCTAGCAGGTTATCTCTCCATCCGTCGGCGCAGGATCGGTGCCCATCGGGCCTTCATGCTCTCTGCGGCCGGAACCTCGACCCTGTTTCTGATCTGCTACCTCTGGTATCACGTTCACCATGGCGTGACGCGCTTCCAGGGCCTCGGCATGATCCGCGCTTTCTACTTCGCCCTGCTCGGCAGCCACACGGTGCTGGCGGCGGTGATCGTCCCGATGGTTCTCGTGACCCTGAGCCGGGCGCTGCGCGGCAGTTTCGCCCAGCATCGTCGAATCGCTCGATGGACCTTGCCAATGTGGGTTTACGTCTCAGTCACGGGAGTCCTGGTCTACTGGATCCTCTACCATTTGTACCCAAGCGCATGAATCGCAGGCGCGCTGCTTCTCCAGTCCTGTCCCGCTTTGATGCAATTGAACCCCTGTTCAACGGACGGCGTGTGGGGGTTACCATCGAAGCTAATGCGCAAGACGAGCCGTTGACTTCACTCCGCCGGTTTGCTCCAATGGTCGGCACGTCCCAAGTCGACGTACGAATCAGGCACAGAATGTTCAATCGGGGGGCGGCTTGGGCGTGACGCCGGGCGGAATTGTGTTCCGACCACTTGCAACCTCAAGGCAGAGAACGAGGAGCCATGTCGAGTCCCAATCCGGATCGCACCCAACGTGGTATTTCGACTGCCCAAAGGATCCTGGTCCTGGGCTTTGGCTTGGCGGTAGCAGTCTCGATTGTGATTCCGGCGAGAAATAGCCTTGGCTCTCGTCGCCTGGCGCTGGTGAAGGACCCCGGGATCCATCGGGGCGGGCCCAACGCCAGACGGGCGGTCGGAAGCCTGAGTGCTTCGGAAACAACTCTCCTCAACGACGCACGCCTGCACCGGCAATTCGCAGTATCCGGCGTCGGAAGCGATCCCATCGGTGAACGCCTTCAACGCGGATACCGCGGATCAGCAGGCCATCCTGGATTTCCTTCGCGACTTGTAGTTGCTGCCCGCGCCTCGAACGGCGAATGGAGTGGAACAGAACTGAGGCAGGGATCTCGAGAGGAATGGTCAACTGTTGGGCTGTTGGAAGGTTGAGAGTTTAGCCCGGAAGGGAGTTGTCATGCCGCCCAGCCAAGGGAAGCTTCGGTCGCTCTTGGGCCTTTCACTGCTTCGAGTCTTGGTCGTCATGAGCGGAGCACTGGCCCTCGCGCCGCTCCTGATGGTAATGGCGGTGCGCGCCCAATCGAGTGCTATCGACCCCGGCGTGCGTGGCGGGCTGGCGGCCGCGGGCAGCTCGTTTCCCGCCTGCACTTCAAAGCAATCGACGGCCTGCCTGACTGCAGGCCAGACCGCCGAGTTTAAGAGCGGCCAGCAGAACTTCATCGAGATCAACGGCGTGCCGTCCATTGGTCCACAGGGAGGGGCAACCAACGAGACCGGCAACTTCGGCCTCGGTCCGCGCTTCGACCTGCTCGTGCACCACACGGGATCCTGCCTCGCGGACGGCATCACCAACGGCCGCGCTGCCGGCGACACGTTCCGCACGCCGCCGCTGTGGGGCATCGGTCAGCGCATCTTCTTTATGCATGACTGGCGCACGTCCGACATCGTGCAGGCAATCGAGGACCACTCGGACAGCTTCTGCGCCGGCAGCGGGGTAGGCGGTCCTTACCCGCTTTCGGAAGCCGACGGTGGTCAACGCCTTTAACGCGCTCAGCGCCAAGAACCAGCAGGATCTGGTTAATTTCCTGCGCTCGTTGTGAAGGTTCGACAACGGTCGTTTCGCTCCTTTGCCATTTGACTTTCGGAGGTGTCGGTCCTTCATGAGGCGTTCGTCTTTGCATGGCCCGAAACTTGGAGCCGCCGTGCTGCTCGGCGGCATGCTGCTCGCCGGGCGACCAGCCTTGGCCCAAAGAGGCAATCCGATAGGGACCGCCACCGGCACCCAGCTGGCGACCTGTCCCTCCGATCCGGGGGGCGTCAGCGGAAACTGCTGGGGCTTGAACGTCTCCTGTCCTCTGGTCACGCCGATACAACCCTACGACGCGACCCTGAAAGTGACCATTCCATCCGGCGCTTCGACCGGCACAATCATCTTCATCACGGGGGGCGGAGGCGTCGGCTTTTACGACACCCAGTTCACGTATGGGGCTGGCCTCATCAACGCGCTCGTCAGGGCAGGTTTCACAACCGTTCAGGTCGTCTTCGACAATCAGGTGGCCGGCTGGCTGACCGGACCGGCCAAAGACGGCAACGGTCCGCTCTCGCTGGCCTGCCTTCCGTCGACCGCGATGCAATGGGTTCACGACAATATCCTGACCTCGGGCACCCCGCTCTGCGCCACCGGCAATAGCGGCGGCTCGTTCGCCATTGCCTATGCGCTCTCGCAGTACGGCCTGGGCTCCATCTTCTCCATGGCGGAGCTGAGCAGCGGCCCCGAAATGTCGCGCATCGACCAAGGCTGCGCGGCGGGATCGAAGTATGTCGCTTGCGCGATCTGCGGCTCCGGAACCCAGCCGGAGTCTTACGGTCTCAGCAACGCCGAGAACTTCGTGGACCCCGCTTACACTGGCGTGGTCACCGGCAAGGCGAACGGCCCTTGCTCCATGGGGATCAAGGGCTCGACCCAGAATGCCAGCCTCTTTCACCACGACAGCATCCTGTCCGACACCTCTACCCCGATCCTTTCCTTTCCCACCACGGACCTCCACTTTGTCTTCGGCGGCCAAGACCTGACGGGGGGCGCCATACCGGAAGGCCTCGAGTGGATCTCGTTCATCACTTCCCAGACCTCCATCATCTGCCTGCCGTCCGCTGGGCACCAGATGGCCAACTATCTGGCGGGAGCGACCCAGATCGAAAATGATCTGATCAACTTCTGTAAGCTGCAGCCCGCTCGCTGATCCCTCGGTCCTATCCTTCTCCCTTCGCCCGGCAGATCCTCGAAGCTCAGCCCGCTGGGGGCGTGATGACAATCACCGCTTTAAATCAGGCCTATACTGATTATTAAATCTATGTACCCTTATCGACATGCCGCGGCTTGGCCGCTCGGCCTTGCTGCCTTGTGCCTGACCATGGCGCCGCCAGCTCGCGCCGCTGTTACCTGGAGCGGAACGTTACGCGACGCCAAAGGAAATGCGGTCATCGGGGCCGTGGTCAGGCTGGACTCGACCTCCGGCGGCCGGGATTACTCAGCGACCACTTCGGAGCGCGGCGAATTTGAGCTCGCCGATCTTGTGCCGGACAGCTACCAGCTCTCCGCCAGTTCCAGCGACAAGACCTGGAAGACGCCCAGCCCCTTGCTGGTCACGGAGGGGACGGCGCTCCCTGCCGGCTTGCAGCTCGCCGACCAGCCGCCGGAGCTCCGCCTGCTTAGCGGCGCCGGGGCGGCACCTGCCCGGCGGGCCAGTGGCGGCGAGAATCTGTCCAGCGGCCAGGTCTCCAGCCTTCCTCTCAACTCGCGCGACTTCAGCAAACTGCTCCTGCTGGCGGCCGGCACCATGACCGACACCAATGGCGCGGCCAACTTCACCCAGCAATTTGCCGTGAACGGGCAGCGCGGCGTGACCACCGTGTTCGCGCTCGACGGGGCGGACACCACCGATCCTGAAATGGGCGGGGCCACCTTTTCCAATTTCAACGTGGATGCCATCCAGGAAGTGCAGGCCAGCTCCGGCGTCATGCCGGCCGATATCGGTCACGGATCGGCCAGTTACACCAACGTGATCTCCAAGTCCGGAACCAACCAACTCCACGGCAGCGCCTTTGAGTTCGTCCGCAACGCAGCCTTCGACGCCCGGAATTTCTTCGACCGCAAGAGCATCGCCGACGAAGGCCGTATTCCGCCCTTTGTCCGCAACGAGTTCGGCTTCACCGCCGGAGGGCCCTTCGTGTTGCCGGGCATCTACGACGGCCACGATCGCACGTATTTCTTCGGCGAGTACCAGGGCTTCCGCCAGGTGCTCGGCACCACCCAAGTGTTGTCCGTGCCCACCGCGGCCGAGCGGCAGGGAATCGATACCGCGACCTATCCGGGCGACACCCTGACCGTTCCGGTCAACCCCGCGATCGACCCCGTTCTGGCAGGCTACCCTTTGCCCAACGACCCCCAGGGACCGTATGGCGCGCGCACCTACGCGACCTCTTCCAAGGTTGATACCAGCACCAATCAGTTTTCCGTCCGCATCGACCACCGGATCTCCGACAAGGCTACGGTGTTCGGCCGGTTCAGCCTCAACCAGGTGACCGGACCGCTCACCAATCCCGATCAGACGGCGATTGATCCCAGCTTCGCGATCCAGTTCTTCGATCATCAACGCAGCGCCACCTTGCGATACTCGCGCGCCTTCTCCCCGCACCTCACTTCGGACACTCAGATCGCCTACATTCGCAGCACGCCTTTTTTCCCGTCCATCAACCACACCCAGCCCGGCATGGGTTTTGGCGACGGCCTCTTTGAAGCCTACAACTCCGCCGACGGCTCGATCCTGGGCTCGTACGGAAACCTCTGGCAGCTCAGGCAGGATATGGCCTATGTCCGCGGCGCCCACACCTTCAAGTGGGGAACCGAGATGCGGTTCAATTTCGACGCCACCATCTTCGGGAGCAATATCAACGGACTGTACAGCTTTGGCGGGGGAGCCGCTTATTCGCCCGTTTCCATCACCTCCGCCAGCGGCCGCCACGACATCCGGCCCGGCGATCCTTTGCCCGACTCCCTCACCGGTCTGCTGACGGCCACGCCCTATTCCTATGTCGTCAGCGCGGTTTCGGATCTGGCTGCGCAAGGCGATAAGTATGACGAGGCCGCCGTGCGCCGGCAGGCGTATGAGTTCTACTTCCAGGACACTTGGAAAGCCACGCCTCATCTGACTCTCAATTACGGCTTGCGCTATGACGTGAACAGCTTCATCAAGGAAGCGAAGAATCGCACCTCGGGTCCCCTGATTGTCGGACCGGGCGGCAGCCAGGTGCCGTTCTGGCAAGCGGACGCTCAGCAGATCTTCCTTTATGCCCCCAAACCTCCCTATGGTATGGACTGGAATGGCTGGGGGCCGCGGCTGGCATTGGATTACGGCCTGGGCAGCAACACCGTGCTGCACGCGGGCGGCGCCATCACCACCATTCTCCCGAACTTGTGGCAGGACAACTTCCTGACGGGCTCTATCCCTTTCTCTTTCAGCCCTTTCATCACCGCTTTGCCGGGCATTCCGGTGCCGTTTTCGAATTCGGTCGTGCCCGTGAACCTGCCTCCTGTTTACACCCCCCAGGGCCAGCTGGTGGTGCCCAACGGCAACACCACCGAGGTAGCGCCCAATACCCCGATTGATCTGACGCGCTTTCAAAATGACCTGGCAGCCCTCACGTCTGGCCACCAGGTTCAACTCCTCAACATGCTGGGTATCGCCACCAACTTCCGCAACGGATACATCGGAACCTACACGGCAGGCTTTGATCACGACTTTCGCGACATCAAGCTGAGCGTCGACTACGTGGCCACCGTCGGCGTGCGTCTGGCGGGTGTGGCCGTGCCGAACGGCTACGGCGGAGCCTCCCCGGGCTTTGCGCCTTATACACAGTTCAACGCGGTGGGCCAGCCGATCGCGGGCTTCGGCCCCGAGTATTTGATGGCCACCGGTTCGCACTCCACTTATCATGCTCTGCAGACCAGTCTCACCAAGAACTCCGCCAGGCTCGGGTTGGGTTTCCAGGCTAGTTACACCTATTCCAAATCCCTCGACGACACCAGCGCTGTCCTCGGCGGTCTGTTTCCTAGTGCGGGCGCGGTGCTGCAGACGCTGCCTCAGAATCCCTTGAATCCAGGAGCCGAGAAGGGGCCCTCCACCTTCGACATCACCCACGTGTTCGCCCTGAGCCTCATCCAGATGCTTCCTTTGGACCGCGTGAGCTTCCTTCGTCCGCTGGGCAGGCCTTTGACGGCGGGCTGGCAGTTTCTCAATATCACCACCCTGATGACCGGGCCACCCTTCACGGTCTATTCCGGAATCCAGCAGACGGGGCACGGAGCCGGTGGAACCGATCGTCCCGACCTCATCGCCCAACCGGCCTTCTCCACCACCCGCACGGTGCGCGAGGACTACTTCGGGCTGGGCGCCAACAACCCTTCGTTCTTCCAGATTCCCATTAATGTTCCGGGCGGGAGTGGGCCTAACCAGGGGATCGCGGGTGCGCTCGGCCGCAGCGCGTTCCGGGGTCCGGGATTCCAGAACTATGACGTAGCCCTGATCAAGGACACCCCTTTCGGACACCGCGGCGGGGCGGAGATGGCCACCCTGGAATTTCGCGCCGAGTTTTTCAACGTCTTCAACCTGGTGACTTTCGGACTGCCAGCTAACATCGTGCGTGGCAGCGGGTTCGGAATCATCAGTAAGACCGCCGGGACCTCCCGCCAGATCCAGCTCTCGCTGAAGTTGATCTACTGAACCCTTGGACCAGATCGCCCTGGCCCGGGTCCGGAGGCTAACCGGCGAGGCGTAACCTCCCCGGCCCGGCGCCTCACAGCCAGACATATCTGTAACCCCTTGGATTTTGTTAAACATTCCGGCTTTGAACGGCCAAGTCACCTCTGGCACCCATCCGGCGCGTTACCGCCGCCCGAGGGGCTCGCGGCGGTCACATATTTCAGTAACTTCTTTAGTACCTTAAACATCGTGGCTTTGATAGCTACCGTGGCGGCCCGGCGTCCACCATCGCCAGGTGTAACGTTACGGGCCAGGTTGTGGGCGCTTGCGGCCGCCGGCGTGACCGTTACAGGCGCCTGCCGGGGCTCAGGCCGTGCTCTGAGTGGGCCGTCGCTTGGCCGCCAAGTCCTCCCATAGGAACATCGCACCACCAGCTGGACGTGCAAGCTGCGGCGGACGTCCCACCAGCCGGGCGGGAGCGGCGGCAGGCCGGTCGGACCGCGGCTCTGGCGCAAGCCCATCACCACTGATACCCGCCATCCTCGACGACCGGGAGGACCGGGGCGGTCCAATTCCATCTTGAAGGGCTCCGGCAGCCGCCAGATCTTGCCTTCCCTCATCCGGAAGGCCGGTTCGCGCACCTCGCGCTCGAGGGCGCGCTTCGTCCGCCAGATCATGGCGGCTGTCTTCTTCAGCCACCGCAGTTCGCAGGGCCGCGGCGCCACGGCGTAATAAGGGGAGGCATAGATGTGAGCCAACTCCAGCTGCCGGGGCAAGGGGAGGCGGCCAGTGGCCAGCGGCCGAAGCCGGACCGGCGTCCCGAGACGATTGAGCCTCACGGCCTGCTTGCCGCGGACCGTGCGGGGTCCGGTCGACTTCTGGGCGTTGCGGCGATTGGCTTCCAGAAGAGCCGAGGTGAGGCGAGGGGAACGGCGCAGAGGCATGGAGACACCCTTTCCGGCCCAGTGCCTCCGACTTGAACCAGTGAGTAGCTAACTAGTTAGTTTAATCAACGCCAAGCGGACTGTCAAGGGACTTTGTTGAGGCAGGCACCCTTCCAAGCGCCGCAAGGGACATCATGCACTCTTCGGGCGGGATTGGAGCTCACTTTGCGAGCTCCAATAACGCCAAGCCGTTTACCGGTATCTCCAGGTCAAGCGAGTTGTGATCAAGAGACACGATCTGTGCCGCCGGCTCCGCCGCCTGGTTCAATTCTGCGATCTGCGCTGGGGTGGGGTATCTCGGCTTTCGCATGGCGGCGTAAGCCGCCAACGCGTTTCCGTGGCTGCCGTCGACCCGGGTGATGACCGCCCGGCGGCTCCCGCTAAGGCCGCGGAATTCGAAGTGGACGAAACGGGACTCTCCCTTACGGTCGGGGTCGACCAGATTCCAAACGGCGACGGCCAGCGTGCCATCCTCCCGGCGCGTGACGAGAACACCCGGGGCGGAGTTGGCGAGGCGCTCATGTCCAAGCTTGTGCAGCAAGGCAAACGCGTTATAGCTGGGCTTCCTGATGCCCCCGGCCGCGATGAGTCCGAACCCGCCGTGGAAGGGATCTTGAACCACGCCGGTCTCTTCGAAGACGTCGTCGAAGGTCCAGAACGACATCATCCGGACCAGCCCATCGCATTGCCGGATGTCGTCGGCGAGCGCCGGCCCCACGTAGACCGTATCGCGCGCCTGCAGGGCGCCGAACGAAGGAACGTTCCACTCGGTCCACATCACGGGCAGGTTCGGGCGCGCTGAACCGGCAATCTGATCGTGCACCTTCCTGATCGCCCGGCAGACCCGTTGGTCCATGGGAATGTCCTCATGGGTGTGGAAGAGGTTCTCCACCGTGTCGTCGGCATACCCATGCGAAGAGACGAAATCCGCGGGGACGTTCTGTCGGGCGAGATGATCGATGAAGGGCTCGATCCAGTCAGCGGCGGCGGTCGCCGGTCCGCCGACGCGAAGCCTCTGTGAAACCGACTTGAAGGCGCGAGCGGTGTGGTCGTAGAGTTCGAAGTAGGTCGGCTGCTTGGGATCACCGGCCCAGAAGTCGATGTTAGGCTCGTTCCAAACCTCGAAATACCAGGTGGCCACTTCATCGATTCCATACCGCTCCACCAGGTGCTGTGCAAATTTGCGCACCAGATCGTCCCACTTGCCGTAGTCTTTGGGCGGAGAAACAACAGGCTTGTACCAGAACGGATGAAGGCTGGCGCGCGCCGCCAGCTGTCTGGGCATGAAGCTGATCTCGACAAACGGCCGGACTCCATTCTGGAGCAAACCGTCATAAATCTGATCCACATAAGAGAAGCTGTAAACCGGTTTGCCCTGGTCGTCCTCCTGGTACACACCGACCTCGTCGTGGAAGATGGCGTGGAAGCGAACGTATTGGAATTCGGTGACCGCCTTGACGGAGCGGAGATCGTTACGGTAGCTCTCGCGCAGGGAGAGAATCGCTCGTCCGGAGCCGAACATCTGTTCCCAGAAGTGCGGGAACGGAGTGGCGGGGGCCTGGGCGTCGATCGTAACGGAGTCAGGTGGCTGAGCGGGGCTTCGGTGCCCGGCTCGTCAACCGGGCGGCCGTAAGCGCTCCCGAGAGCATCGCCGCGAGGATCACAAGCATCGACGCCGCTGCCAGCCTGCGGGTGCGAATGTGGTGGAACGGCTCCGTCTGTTGCCTACAGCTCATCGAGGCCCGACACGCGATCATGTTAGCACGGGGTCGGCGGGTGACAAATCCGCGGCACAAAGAGCTGTGGCGCAGCTGCCTGGCCAACGTGACGGAGCTGAGCCGTTTCTTAATCAACCGTTATCGCCCCAGCTCGGGGCAACCTTGACCCTCCCTACTGCCTCCGATACACTACGGTGAGCATGACGGTCGCTGGGGCGCTTAATCTGGTCTGGGTGGCAGCCGCCTTCGTGGCCTTGGGGCTGCTGGCTTACCACGAGCGACGCCGATGTTCCTGTCTGGGCGACCGCTTGCGGCGCGGCTTTGCTGTTTTCCTGGCGGCTGTCGCTCTCTTCCCTTGCATCTCTGCCAGCGACGACCTGGTGCGATTTGGACAGATGACAGCAAGCTCCAATGCCGCCATCGAGGTTTTGTCCGCCGCACCGGGCGGGTCCAGCGAAGGCCACGCCACCCATCTGGCTCGCCTGCTGCAAGTGTTGGAGAGCTTTCAGCTCTCGACGCCGGCCCGGCTGCTGGTGACGCTCGGCTCCTGCGGGTTGATCGTACCGGCTGGGACGGTCAGCCAGGAGCGCAACGCCCTCAGCCCGTCCAGCCGCGCTCCTCCGGCATCTTCTCCACTCTGACTGATACTTCTGTAACGAAGAGCCGACATCTCCTTGAACTACGCTCGAGTCATCGAGTGCGGGGACAAATACTATGCGCAAAGACCTCGGTGCTTCAGCTTATCGCCTGAGCCGGCCGCTTTGGCGGGCAGGCCAGATCGCCATCGCCGTACTGGTGCTAGCGGCGACCCTGGACGGGCAGTCGCAGCCTGCGTCTCCACCGCTGCCTGAGCCAGCGGTCAAGATCGACCTCGATCAGGCCATCCAGATGGCGCTCGCGCACAACCACGCTCTGCAGGCCGCCCGCTCGCAGATCCAGCAGGGCCAGGCGCAGGAGGTCACGGCCGCGATCCGGCCCAATCCGGTGTTGACATACGACGACCTCTTCGTGCCCATTACTCCAAGCGAGTTCACCTCGTCGAATATCGACAATATCACCGAGTTCGACCTCTCCGCGGCCTTCACCTGGGAGCGGGGTCGCAAGCGCAACGCACGCGTTCAGGCAGCCAAGGACCAGACCGCCGTCACGCGGTCCCAGGTGAGCGATAACGAGCGCACCCTGACCTTCAATGTGGCGCAACAGTTCATCAACGTGCTGCTCGCCAAGTCAACCCTCGATTTCGCCCGGCAGGACCTGGCCAGCTTTCAGAAGACCGTGGATATCTCGCAGTCCCAGTACAACGCCGGTGCCATCAGCGAAGGAGACTTCCTCAAGATCCGGCTGCAGCTGCTCACCTTCCAGACGGACGTCTCCTCGGCCGAACTTTCCTTTGTGCAGGCGCTGGCAGGGCTGCACCAGTTTCTCGGCTACGACCAGGTGCCCGAGAATTTCGAGGTGGCCGGCGAACTGGCCTATACGCCCCTGCACGTCAACAAGCAAGACCTCGAGCTTATGGCCTTCCAGCACCGGGCTGACCTGCAGGCGGCCCAACAAGGCGTGACCGCCGCCGGCAGCCAGTACAAGCTGGCCCAGGCCAACGGCAAACGGGATCTGATCACCGCCTTCACCCTTAGCCACGTCGCAGGTATCTACTCGGCGGGCTTCACCGCCAGCATTGAAATACCGGTGTGGGACAAGAATCAGGGCGAGATCGCGCGTACCCATTACGCCATCACGGGAGCCCAGGAAGGCGAAAAGGCCGCCGAAGATTTGGTAAGAACCGACGTCGAGAATGCTTACGGCGGATTCCATACTGCGGACCAGGTGGCCTCGCTTTACGAGTCGGGCTACTTGAAGCAGGCCCAGGACTCGCGGGACATCAGCCAGTTCGCCTACGAGCGCGGGGCCGCCAGCCTGCTGGATTATCTCGATGCCGAGCGCAGTTACCGCGCCACCCAACTGGCCTATCGGCAGGCGCTTGCCAATTACATGGTCGCCGTCGAACAGGTGCGCGAGGCGGTCGGAGCCAGGAACCTGCCATGAGAAGACCTTGGCAAGGGTGCTGTGTCGGCCTCGCCGTCTGGGCTTGAGGGCTGCACCCCGCACGGCGCCATGGATCCCCCGGTCTGAACTCTGCCAAGGGTGGATCACCACTTGCGTATCTGTGGGCTAGTGATGTGTAAGCACGTCATGTCCTATGCTAGAATTGACTCGGGAAATCCAGGGAATTTGGGCTTGGAGATCATTTTGACCATGCCGCCCAGCGGCATAATCCGGCTGCTTTTTGTAGACCGAGGTCGCCTTTCGGATAGCATCGGCGGTAATGATCACTGACCACGATAGGCCTGAGACGCCACGATCTCCCTGAATCAAAAGGCGGCCCGCAAGTTATCTCTGGGCCGGCAAGGTGCGGAAAGCAAGTTGCTGTAGTGCGGTCGAGACAAGCGGCACCAGCGTCCAGTTCTTGGCGGATCAGGGCCGGAAAGAAGATTGGCAGGACGGTGCTCCGTGCGCCGGAATCGATACCCAGCCGTCTCGTTGATGGTGTTGGCTCTGGCAAGCCTTGCAGCCAGTGTCAGAATGCTCGGGCAAACACCTGCCCCTCAACGCGGGGTTGCCCCCTTAGCGTCGCAGCCGGCGGCACCGACGCCGCACGGCGCTTTCTATGCCCTGGTGATCGGAATCAACGATTACCAACACATCCAAAAGCTTCAGACGCCGCTCAACGATGCGGACGCCATCGCCGGGACTCTCAAGGGCCGCTACGGATTTGAGGTCACGGAGTTGCGCGACGCCACGCGACACGACATCCTGGCGGCCCTCGACGGCTACCGTCGCACCTTGCATGATGACGACAGCCTCTTGATCTACTACGCCGGCCACGGCCACTACGACAAAGAGACCGACAAGGCCTACTGGCTTCCTGCAGACGCGGAGAACGACACCACCGCCGATTGGATCATCGCGGACGATATCACCAGCGAGGCGCGCGCGATTCCCGCCCGCCACATTCTGATTGTCTCCGACAGTTGCTATTCCGGCATGCTGACGCGGGACGTGTCTCCCACGATCACTCCGGTGGAACGGAACGTCTACATCACAAAGATGCTGCAGGGAAAGTCCAGGCAAGTGATGTCCAGCGGCGGCGATGAGCCCGTGGCGGACGGAGACACCCAAGGCCACCCTGCCAACCACTCGGTTTTTGCCAACGCCTTGTTGCAGGGCCTGAGCCTGATGAGCTACAACGAATTCTCGGCAGACGAACTCTTCACGTCGTACGTCAAGGAGCAGGTAGGAGGGCGATCGAACCAGGTCCCAGAGTACACGACGATCCGCGATTCCGGCCATGAAGAGGGGGACTTCGTATTCTTCCGTTCGCAAGGCGCCGGCCTTTCCGCCAAACCGGCACAGCCCAAGATTGCTCTGGTAGTCCCGCCGGAAGAGGTTTGGACCGATCCTGTCAGGGCCGACACCGTAGTCCCGCCCCAGTTCGTCCTGGGCGGCGTGCATTTCGCCACCCCGCCCGCGCTGCCCGACGGAGTCAACGCCCGCGCCAAGAGAGGAGATCACATCGACCTGCTCTGCACGGTAGCCGACGACGGGCAGGTACGCTCCTGTGCTCCTCAGCAGGACAGCAACTTCGCCCAGTTGGTGGCTGCCTCGGCGGCTAACTGGAAATTCCAGGGGCCGATCCTTCTCAATCAAGGCAGGAAGAAGGGCGGAGAGAAAAGGGTGGGCGCGTCGGTGCCGGTTACTCTTGACTACTGAGGCAGGCACTTCGTCCTTCCGAGAGGGGCGGGTTAACGCCCTCCGCTCTGTTATCCGAGCTTGACCGTAACCCCCACGCTGAGGTAAGTGATCTCTTTCAGAACTTCCTGTGAAGCGTCGATCGCCTGCGGCGGCCGGGTTCCTCTGGGCACGACCAGTCCGTCGACCAGCGTAAGGTGCTTGGCTTCGCTGTCAAAGCGGGCGGCTTGGCTCTCCGGCAACACCAGATAGAATCCCTGCTTAAGCCTCAATTGCGTGCCCACGAACGCGTCCCGGGCCGACTTGGTGGCGTAAAGGTAGACATCGTGGCTTTGGAAGAGCCATTCGGTTTGATCCTGGGAGGCGATGGCGCCCACGATCCTGTCAACGGTGCCTAGCGCGGTCGAAGCGATGGCCGGCAGACCAATGCCGAAAACCGGCATCAGCAGGTTTTTGCTCTGCCGGATCATGTCGAGCATCTGCACCCAGCGGCTTTTTTTCTTCTTGAGGAAGAAGTTCCAAGTCCACTTGGCGCCGCCACCCGGCAAAGGGATGCTGGTGAGGTCGCCCCAGGCCGTCCCGGGATTGAAGTTCATCTCCGCCAGGGCGGGCAATCTCTTGTTCTCGACCAGGACGCCGGCGATCGCCGTCCAGGCCAGCCGCTCGGCCAGCCTCGGAAGCGGCTCCGTCTGCTGCACGTCGACCCGCAACGAACTGCCTTCCATGTTCTGCATGCGGGCCTGATCGGCTGTGGAAGGCCGGATTCGATCGACTTTCAAGATCAGATTCACACTACCTTTGTCCGGCAGGCCCTCATCGCCGATCTCGCTCCCGTAACGGAAAGCGCCACTCCGGGCGTCGAAGAAAAAGAAGGTCGGCCGGGCGGGCGCAGACGGAGAGATCTCCCTCGACCTCACTTCCGGGCTTCTCACATCCGAGGCCCAGAATTGCAGCGTATCCGCTTCCGGGGCACTGCCCTCAGCTTGCGAGTCGCCGGCCGGAGCGTCCCCGATTCGGCTGGCGGCCAGCGCCCAGATCTCCAAGATCGGGAGAGAAGCGCCCGCCAGCGAGCCCATCCTCAGGATTTCTCTTCTTTTCATTGGGGCCTGCTTTCAATATACGATTAGCCACGCCGTTTCACGACCAGGACTCTCTGGACTGCCGTCCATCCCCCCAGATCCAGAGGCTTGCCCAGAATCGGAGCCAAGCCGCGAGTTGTCCCGGCGGAATCCATCAGTAACTGCTGCAGGGGATCCAGTTCACCGCCCTCCTCCGGCACACCCCTGATCTGGCCCTGGGTGAGAGGACTGAGGTCGATCGGCTTGTAGCTCGCGAAGGCCTTCAGGATGTCCGTCACCGTCGAGCGCCCTGGCGGCACAAAGGTGGTGAAACTCCGCGTCAGCGCCAGCCCGGGCTTCAAGACCTCTTCCGCGCCTTGGACCGCCGGATAGACCACCGAGACGCTGCCATCGCTGGAGAGGTCGAGAATAGCGATGTAGACGTCCCGGTCGGAATTGTTCGCAAGCGTCGCGTCAATCGTCTCCCCCGCCACGACACCCATGTCGGGTCGGCCTATCCGGGCCATGGGATCCCGTGTCTGGCTCCCCTTGAGGGTGAACGACAGGCTGATTTGCGGGTCGGCATTGTGGATGGAGAGAACGCTGAACCACTTGGCCCAGGACTTGATCTGCTCCACCACCTTATCGAGCACGTGGGGATCGCTGACCGGAATCGGTGTCGATAGGGTAGTGGAGTCTGCCCCCAGCGTCTGTATTCTTCCGCCCGCTTGCCTCACCTGCATGTTACAGGTCCAGGGGTGCTCTACGATCTCGATGTACTTCAAGGGCGTGAGTGCATCGCGGATCGACTGCAAGGTGGGCGAGCTCTCGACGCCATCGAGGAAGACCAGCAGGCGCGAGTTTCCATAGCGATGCTCCCGCTCAACGGCGCGCGAGGCGGGAGCGATCTTGGCGCCGGAAAGAGGCGTGGCCTCGGACGCGAGCGCGCTCACCGAAGCAATCTGCACCCTGCCCACTGGCCGCTCCGGCGGCGCGAACTTTTTGCTGCCGGGCGGGTAGACCTCGTAGATCGATCCCACCGTGGCTCCCTGTACCTGACCCGCGTCGAGGGTTACCTTGCGCGGATCAAGCGCCGACGGTGACGCTCCCACATAGACTCGGGCCAGGCTCGACCCGTCGCCGAAGACGAACTGATCGGCTTCGGCGCCCTCGAGGGAGGGATGCTGCGCCGGGTAGTTCGCGGTGACGTTGCCGATCACACTGTCCATAATGTCGCGATAGGTGACGCCGGCCTTGGCGCTGCGGAGTTGCCGGGCCAGAAAGTAGGTGAGGGCGCCGTGATCCTTGCCTTCGGTGAAGTGTTCGAAGGCGCTCTCCTTGGAGGTTGCCGCCGCGATGAAGGCGAACTTGGGAATTCCCTGATCGTTAGTCTGGTCAAGCCCTCGCGTGACCGGCACGGCGTAGGAGGGCAGCGGAGGCGGCGTGCGCGTGTCAGCGGGGATGGAGCGCACGCGCGCGCCCCGCACGAGCGTGCCGGAGTGGCAGCTGTCCAGAATGAAGGTGAGGTTCTTGGTCTTGGCGGCCAGTTGAAGCAGCAGCCCGTGCAGCTCGGCACCGCTGATGTCGAACACTTTTCCTTCCGGGTCACGCGAATCGTACGGCACGATAGTCTCATCCAGCCCGCTGATCATCTTGCCTGTGACATCCTTCATCTGCGACCCGTGGCCGCTGTAATGGAAGACCACGATGTCGCCCTGCTTGGCTTTGGCGATTAGCTGGGTTTGAATGGCCTGGATGATGGCAGCGTGCGTCGCCTGCGAGTCCTCCAGCACCATGATGTTCGCGGGTGGGAACTCGAACTTGCCAATAAGCACCTGCCGCATGTCCTCCACGTCGTTGATCGAGCCGGCGAGCGGAGAGATTCTGTCCGGATATTTATAGTTGTTGATGCCCACCAGCAGCGCGAGCTTCTGGGGCCCGTCCGGCGCGGCAAGAGCGGAGCGCCCGTTCTTTCCCGCCACCGATCCGGTTTGGACGGCGCAGGAGAGCACCAACAGGCCGACCACCTCCGATGCGAGACTTCGAGTTCTTCTCCTCATGGAACCCTCCTGGCTGCTATTCGTCGATGGCCTTGTATTGTTCCGGAATATAGCCCCTGAAGCGCGACCACGTCGTTCGATGGTAAATGACCCGGGCGGCACTTCCTGAAGCCTCGTAAACATTGATGGTCCCATCGGGATTGTACCCGGCAAATAAGACCACATGCGAACCTGGCTTGCAGAGAGCGTCGCCTGGCTTCATGTCGGTGAACCAGTTGTATTTTGGCTTGCCGGCGATGGTTCGCAGATTGCTGGTGGCGTAAGGGTGGTGAGGCAGCGCCCAGCAGAAACAAACGAAGCCCGAGCAATCAATCCCCGCAGCGCAGGACAAGACGCCGTTGCGGCTGTGGGCGCCGGCTGCAACTCCCTTGGCGATCCTCTGATCGAAAACCTCGGGCGAGTCAGACCCACCCCAGCAATAGGGGATGCCGGTGATGCGTTCTCCGACTCTCCAGTCGCTGCGATAGTTCTTCGCACAAGCGGCATGCAGGTTGGCGGCCCCGCAGGTCCAGGTATGAGTGGCAAACAACTTGGCCCGGGCGATGATGTCGGCCCGCGTGGTCAAAGGCAAGCGGGCAATAACGCTGGTCTGCGCCTGCTCAAAGGGAGATGGGAGCAGGCAGAGGCATATCACCAGAAAAAGCGTACGAAAAAGCACCGACGTACCTCCATTGAGAGCAAGTGCCGGACGCGCGCGCTCTGGCCCGGTTCAATGTCGGGCTACGCTCGCGGTCCGTCGTGTCTTAGCGATTCGCTAATACTATCCCAACTTTTCAGCCCCTCGTCTACACCGGTTCCACAAGCTTCCGTGAATCCCAACATCGGATCTAGGGAGCGCTCAAGGATGGAGCTCTTCGGCAACTCGTCTACGTTCAGCCAATTAGTGGGGCACCGCAATGGCGGCGATGCTGTTCGGCTTGGCGCCACCTCCCAGGTCTATGGATGGTACGCTGTCCAGTACCGGTGAGGAAGTGTTGTCAATGATTCCCACGTCATGGAAAAAGGCGTCCGACTGTGAGATAAAAATACGCAGGCCGTCCGTCGGCAAAGGACTCAAAGGCGGGATCGCGATGCCTGTCGGCGCAGTATCTCCGGCTGCTGTGGCCGGATCGGGCAGGGCGAAGATGCCCGTCAGCGCCGGGGCGCTCTTGCTGTTGTCTAGGATTGCGAATTGGCTGGTTCCGTTGAGCGTCACGTAGACGCGCATCGGATCGGGGCTCTCCGTTGTCAAAGCCAGATTCTCTGGCTTGCTGCCCGAAGTACCTACCGTGATATTGGTCACGATGGTCAAGGTGGTCGTCGGATCGGTGGTGACGTCGACCACATCCACAGCGCCTGCGCCTGTAGGATTCTGCTTGGCAATGTAAGCGTAAACCTTGCTGCCGTTGGTTGTCGTGGCGATGCCTAGCGGCGTATCGTTCGCAGCGGAAAGTGCAAAGGGCGAGCCGGAAATCTGTGTGGCAGTCGCAACGTCGACGATCGCCAGTTCATTTGTGGTCGAGAGCGTCACGTAGGCTCGTGACCCGTCCGGCTTGAAGGCAATCGCCGTAGGTGTACCACTGGTGAATAGAATCGTGCTCGTGACAGTGTCCGAGCTGGTGTCGACCACGTCCAATTCATTGCCGCTTCCGCATGCCACGTAAGCCTGTGTGCCATCAGGGGTAATTGCCACACCGGCAGGCGAAGTGCAGGTCGAATTGAGTGAGAAGGTTTCGACCAACGAATTAAGGATGGTGTCAACGACGCCAAACTCCTTTGAACTGGAGAGGGTTATGAAAGCTTGCCTCCCATTCGGCGTAATGGCGACGCTATCCGGGCTGGTTGCCGCCAACGTCGTGACGACCGTATTCGACGGCGAAACCGTCGGCGTACCGGTGTTGATAACTTCTACCTGATTCAGCCCGGGATCCGCCACGTAGGCAAAGGTATCGAGGGCGTTAACCGTGAAGGTTTGCCCCGTGGTGTTCGGGAGGGCAAAGCCAGCCGGAGTTACGGCGTTGGCAGTGTCCGCCACGCAAATCTGGAAGGTGAAATCGCTATCTTTGGCAGACGCAGCGGTCGGCGTGCCGGACAGTTCACCCGTGGCGCTATTCAGGTTCAATGAAGGCGGAAGCGTGCCAGTGGGTTTGGTCGTGCAGGCACCTCCGGTCGCCCCGGGTGCGACCCAGGTGTCGGCGCCCGGAAGCCCGGCTGTAGCCGCAAAGGTGAAGCTGTAAGGGAACTCGAGCAGCGCGTTGGGCGGCGGCAGGTTGGTGGTGGTATTGGTGATCGCCAAGGCGCCCTCAACGGTGATGGTATCTGAGGGCGACCGGTTGGCAGAGCCACTCGGGCTTGAAGCGTTGGCTGTGTCGGTGACAGAGACAGATCCAGCGCTACTGCTCCCGGTAACGCCTGAGAGGCTGCTGCAATTCAGGGTGTTGCCGGACTGCGTGCAGGTGATCCCGGCCGGAAAGCCGGAACCCGTGATCTGATAGGGTGTCAGCCCGCCAGTTGGGCCATAAGCAAGGGGAACGCAGGCGCCGCCGCTGCACCCGCTTCCGGTTCCGTAGGTGCGACCGTTTACCGCGTCCGGTACCGGGAAGGGTGCGGGAGCCGGCACCGCCAAGGTCGCGTCGACGGTCAGCGTGGTGTTTGGGCTGGAAGCCACCGAGCCACTAGGTGTCGATTGGTTCGCCGTATCCTTAACCGTCACATTGAGGTTGTTAAGCGTACCTGCGGAGCCGCCAACTGAGCCATCCGAACAGTTGCCATTGTTCGAACTCGTCGCGCAGCTGAAGCCCGCAGGGAAATTGGTCGGCGTAAACGTGTAGCCCCCAAGACCAGGCGTGGCCGGGGGTACTGTATAAGTGAGAGCCACGCAACTCCCTCCTGAACAGCCCGACCCAGTCCCATACCGGCGCCCGATGACTGCCGCTGGAACCACACCCGGGGGTGTCACCGTCATCTCGGCATCCACCGTCAGCGTGGTGTTGGGACTGGAGGTTACTGAGCCACCGGGCGTCGACTGGTTAGCCGTATCCTTAACCGTCACATTGAGGTTGTTAAGCATGCCTGCGGAGCCGCCAACTGAGCCATCCGAACAGTTGCCATTGTTCGAGCTCGTCGCGCAAGTGAAGCCCGAGGGGAAATTGTTTGGCGTAAAGGCGTACCCCCCGAGACCGGGCGTCGCCGGAGGTACTGTGTAAGTGAGAGCCACGCAACTCCCTCCTGAACAGCCCGCCCCCGTTCCATACCTCCGTCCGATTACCGCTGGCGGGACTGTGCTGGGCGGCGTCGCCGTCATCTCCGCATCCACCGTCAAGGTGGTGTTGGGGCTGGAGGTCACCGAACCACTCGGTGTAGATTGGTTCGCCGTGTCCTTAACCGTCACATTGAGGTTGTTAAGCGTACCCGCGGAGCCGCCAACTGAGCCATCCGAACAGTTGCCATTGTTCGAACTCGTCGCGCAAGTGAAGCCCAAGGGGAAATTGTTTGGCGTAAAGGTGTACCCCCCGAGACCGGGAGTCGCCGGAGGTACTGTGTAAGTGAGAGCCACGCAATTCCCTCCTGAACAGCCCGCCCCTGTTCCATACCGCCGTCCGATTACCGCTGACGGGACTGTGCTGGGCGGCGTCGCCGTCATCTCCGCATCCACGGTCATGGTGGTGTTCGGGCTGGAGGTCACCGAGCCGCTCGGTGTCGACTGGTTGGGTGCATCCGTGACCGTTACGCTGAGGTTGTTGAATGTGCCTGCCGCCCCCCCGACTGAGCCGGCCGAACAGTTGGTGCTGTTCGAACTCGTCGCGCAGCCGAAACCCGCAGGGAAGTGGTTCGCTGTAAAGGTATAACCTCCAAGCCCCGGTGTGGCCGGGGGTACGGTGTAGGTGAGGGACACGCAACCACCGCCTGAACACCCCAAGCCGGTTCCATACGGACGTCCGAGCACCGCCGGCGGGACGGTACTGGGCGGCGTCACCATCATCTCCGCGTCCACCGTCAAGGTGGTGTTGGGACTGGAGGTCACCGAGCCACTGGGGGTCGACTGGTTGGGCGCATCCGTGACCGTTACGCTGAGGTTGTTGAATGTGCCTGCCGAGCCCCCGACCGCGCCGGCCGAACAGTTGCCGTTGTTTGAGCTCGTGGCGCAGGTGAAGCCCGAGGGGAAATTGTTCGGCGCAAACGTGTAGCCCCCAAGACCGGGCGTGGCTGAAGGCACAGTGTAACTGAGTGGCACGCAAGCTCCGCCTGAACAGCCCAAGCCCGTCCCATACCTACGCCCCACCACCGCCGCTAGAACCGTACTCGGCGGTGTCAGTGTCATCTCCGCATCCACCGTCAAGGTGGTGTTGGGGCTGGAGGTCACCGAGCCGCTAGGCGTCGACTGATTCGCGGTATCCTTGACAGTTACATCGAGGTTGCTGAAGGTGCCCGCCGAGCCGCCGACCGAACTGGCCGAACAGTTGCCGCTGTTTGAACTCGTGGCGCAAGCGAATCCCGAGGGGAAATTGTTCGGCGTGAACGTGTAGCCCCCAAGACCTGGCGTGGCGGGGGGCACAGTGTAGGTCAGAGGCATGCAATTCCCCCCTGCGCACCCCGAGCCCGTTCCATACCGCCGGCTAAGCACCGCAGCCGGAACCGCGCCCGGCTGGATCACCGTCATCTCGGAGCCGATCGTCAGGCTCGCCAGAGTGTAACCGAGGGTTTGGTTTGGTACCGCCGGATTGCCCGGATCCGAGACGGTCATTTGAACTGAGTACGTTTTCGCGCTGCCGGTCACGGGTGCCGCTGAACATGTATCGCTCCCCGACAAGCCCGTTACCTGAAGGGTGCAGTTGAATCCAGCCGGGAAGCCTGCGGACGAAGGAGGCAGGAAGGTGTACGAACCCAAACCGTTGGTGGCCTGAAAAACGGGCGGTGAGCACGGGAGACTTCCAGCACACGTATCAGCCGCCAGCCCGTAATCCCTGGATGCCACGCCGGCAGCAAAGGCAGAAGGTCCGGTGACCGCCAGGTGCGGGTTGACCGTGATCGACGCAGGGCTGCTGGTCGCCGAAACACCGGCGGAGAGGCTGTCAGGGACCGCCAGGTCGCCGGTGTCGTCGAGTTGAATTTTGACATTGGAGTAAGTTGTGACGGCGCTCACGTCGGCCAGCGTGCCGGTTCCCGAGCTGAGCGCGATCGAGGCGCCCTTGGTCGTAGAGGTCGTTCCGCAGATGGAAGACACGCTGCCGAGGCCCCCGGGCAGCGGACCCGATTGCGGACTGAGGCACCAGACGTAGCTCGAAGCTCCAGTTCCGCCCAGCCCGCCCGACGCCGCGTAAGTGGGCGGAGCGCCGATGGTAGGAGCGGCCGCCGGTATGCCGTAGGTGCGGAGTCCTACGCCCGCGAACCAAGTCGATGGCGTCGGGTTGGTGGCTTGGCTCAGGGATGCCTGCAGGCTTCCGTAGGCCGTCAAGGTGTCTGGCTTCGTCAGGCCAGAGTCCGTCGAAGGGCTGGCCGGCGCCGTGGCAAAGTTACCCGAGTCACTCACCGTCACCGTAATCGAGTACGCCTGGGATGATCCCGCCGGCGCGACGGTCGTGGGCAGCGGCTTGCTGCCGCTGTTGCAATTGATCTGTGGCTGCGCCGGAGTGGGAAGGGGCGAGGGCTCGGCGCAGGCGAGTCCGGTGGGAAGACCGACGGGACTCAGCGTGACGGTGCTGACTCCTTGCGCCACACCGCCGACGGTAGGGACCGTGTAAGTCAGGTCCTGCAGCGTGGGAAACGCCGGGTTCGATCCGTAACTGCGGCCCGCGGCTGCGTCCTGGCTCGCCGAATCGTTGGTCGTGACCGTCGTGATGGCAGGATGAATCAGCAGATTGGTCGGGGCGCTGGTGGCCGGAGCGCTGGACGCATCGTAGGTGAAACTGCTGGGGACTGCCGCGTTGCCTCCGTCATCCAGCTGCAGCAAGGGAGTGAAAGTTCCCGTCGAGACGACGCCTGTCGATTGCAGGGTAACCGTAGAGCCCGTGGCGGCCTCTCCGACAGCACAGGTGCTGGTCACCGGGCTGCCGGACGACGCCGTCAGGCTGACATTGACAGGCAGGGACCCGGACTTCAAGCACCACCGGTAGGCGCTGCCGCCCACGGAGCTCAAACCCAGTCCGCCGCTGGCGGAGAAGAGGGGCGCGCCTTGAGCGTTGTTGATCACGCCGTAGCTGCGGTTCAGCCCGCCATCGAGAAGGTTCGCCGGATTCGTCACCGGCGGCGCTCCGGCGGCCTGCTGCTGGGTGAGCGTGGCCAGCAGCGGGCCGCGAATGATGATATCCGTCGTGTTGGGGGCGGTGGTCGACGCCGCGGCGCCGCTCGGGACGGCGGCATTTCCGGTGTCGTCCAGCAGCACAGTAAAAGTGATGGGAGCGGGTGGGCTGGACGCGGCCGCAGCCACGTCTGTTGCTTGCAACGTGATCGCGCTGCCCGGCGTGGTGGGGGCAGGCTTCGTCGCGGTCGAGCAGGTGGAACCGTTGGAGATTCCCGTAAAGCCGCCCGGGAGACTTCCCTGGCTCAGGCACCAGATGTAGCCCCCGCCACCCACGGCGTTCGGCCCCAGCCCGCCGGAGGCGGTGTACGTCGGGGTCCCACCGATCACCCCGTAGCTGCGGCTCATGACGGCGTCCAGCAGGCTGGATGGGTTCGTGGCCGTGGTTGGAGGCGCGCTAGTGGAAGTAACCTGGGTAAGCTGGTTGGCAAGCGGCGGATCCAGGTTGAGCTTGTACTGACTTATGCCGGTCGTGTCGCTAGATGTCGATCCCGCCGGCGTCGCCGCGTTGCCCGCGTCACCCACGGTGAGGCCGAAGGTGAAGACTCCGGGCGCATCCGAGACGGCCTGGTTTCCGCTGCCACAGACAAGAACAGCCGTGCCGACCTGCACCGTGTTTAAGGCCGGGCAGGTGATTGGTCTTGGAAGTGCCAGTGAGCTTCCTCCGCCCGAGGGCGAGAACTTAAGCCCGGCAGTCGGGAGTAGCCCTCCTGTGGCCGTGTAGGTCAATGAGGTCTTGGTTGAATTACTGGCGAGACTTCCGGCTCCATAGGTCCGGCCGTTCACGGCGTCCATGGCGGTGCCGCTCACGACGATGCTGTTGGGAGCGAACGATACGGCAGGATTGACAGTAAGGTTCAGCACCGTGGACGCCGTGTGCTGCGGAACCGCCTGTGGAGATAGGTTGGCCGCAGAAACATCCGGGTCCTTATCTTCAATCGAACTGTCGGTGCCGGAGATGGTTAACTGATAAGTCATCGCCATCGATCCTGGAATGGTCAGGGGCGTGTTGTTGAGACTCTGTAGTTGACATTGCGCGGGACCGGTCGAGGTGACTTGGTTGATAGGGAGAGGGTTCAAAAGGCCGGGGTTGGCTCCCCCGGCGACAGTCATCGCGCACGAGGTCAAAGGCGCATTGCCGGCGTCGCTCTGGCCCAAGGTGGTGGTGACGGGTTGGGTGAAACCCGCCTTGGCCTGTCCGTAGGTGCGCCCCGTGACCCCGTCATCGAGGGACCTCTGACTGAAAACAAACTCAGGCCGGACGTTGACCGTAAACGTGGCTGTGACATTGTTGCCTTGCGTGTCCGTCGCGGTCAGGTTAAACGTGTGAGGTCCTGGGGGCGCGGTCATGGCTCCGGTCTTGAGCTCGCAAAAGGTCGGGGCCGACTGATGGTTAATGGTGATCGGCTGCTGGATGGCGCTTAGTCCGGCCGAATCCCCAGCCAGCTTGCAGGAGCTGACCTGTCCGCTGCCGCCTTTGGTGTTGATGTAGGCGGTGTAAGACCGCTGCAACACCGCGTCGGGCAGCACTTTCTGCTTGATAAAGAAGGTGCCGGTGGCCGACGTCGGCAGATTACGCAGCACCGCCGACCCGCTGCCACAGCCGCTCAGCCCTGAGACCGCCGCCCAGACCAGGAACGAGACGAGCGCCGTCTGCCACCTGAAGGAGCCGGCCCGAGGAGAGCCTTCACCTAAGTCCGAGATGGCGCCGCCGTGCATGGTCCCCCGTCAGGGTAGCGCTAGTTGATATGCAAGCCGCGAAGACAACAACCCAAGGATCTCTAGAAAATGAACTTCACCCCAAACTGCATACGACGGCTGGTGGTGTTCATCATGGCCTGGCTCAAGAATCCTCCCCGGCCAAAGGAGTCGGGCCGAGCGTCGATCGCATTTTCTGGGATGACCCCTGTGATGCGGGCTGCAGTCTGGGTCGGCGAGAACGCAAACGCCGGCGCCGCTTGGGCCGCGCTGGCGAACACGTTGCCGAGCGTGAAACCAGCGTTGGGCGTGTTCAAGATGTCGTACACTTCCCAGCGCAACTGAAGCGTCTTGCTCTCGGTAAATTTGAAGTTCCGATAGAGCGCGACGTCGAAATTAACGATCCCTGGACCTGTCAGAATGTTCCGGCCGGCGAGGTTGAAGCCGCCCTTGCCGGCGTCTCCGAAGACCTGCACAAAGTGCGCCAAGTCCGGAGGGATCGGTTCACCCCGCAGATCCACATAGGCTGTCGGCGAGCTGACGCCTTGGCACGATGCCAGGAGGGCGACATAGTTCAGGGGCGCCTTAGGATTTCCGATGGCGGGCCTGTCATTGGTCAGGTTGCCGTCGCCATTGGCATCAGCGCAGGGATCCGAGGTCAGAACCGGCGTACTGTTGAGCGGGGTGAAAGGCTGGCCTGACTGGATTTGCGTGATACCGCCCAATTCCCATCCGCCGAGGAGGGTATGACCCAAACCGTGCTTCGGCGAATAGACATCCCAGACATAACTGATCGCCAGGCGGTGCCTCCGGTCAAAAGAGGAATTCCCCTTCTCAGGTGCCAGATCCGATGAATCCTGAGGCAGCGGCGTGATGGCCTCGACCGGCTGCGACGTGCGCGGATCAGTGGTCGCGGCGAAGACGTCACCGTTAAAGAACTGGATCCCTGGCCCGAAGATCTCACTGGCATTGTCGATCATATGGCTCCAGGTGTAAGCGACCGTAAATTTGACGGGCCCCGTGCGCTTCGAGAGGCTCGCCTGCAGCGCGTAGTAAGTTGAAGAGCCGCCGTTGGTGATCGCCAGAATGTCTCCGTGGCTGTTGTCGGCGCGATTGGCCAGGCAGGTGTCTCCTGCCGGCAGGCTGAAGGGTATGTAGGCGCAGTTCGCCAGGTTTGGCGTCTGGATATATCCGCCAAAGGGATTGATATCCAGCCGTTGGTAGAGCTTGGTTCCCTTGCTTCCCACGCCATCGATCTCGAGGAGCATCCGGTGCGGCAGCTCCTGTTGGACACCGAACGTAAAGTTCTGTACGTAAGGGTTGACCAGATGAGGGTCAACGGTATCCCCGGTCGAACACTGGGTGATGGGGTTCGGCCCGGCCACTTCCTCCTGCTGATAGCTGCTGCAGCCGCTGACGCTTACTCCCTGCAGGGAGCTCAGGGAAAGCGGGGAATCAGGAAAGCTTCCCGTCGTTGGCACCAGAATCGGCAGGTTGGGGAAGACGCCCGGCGGCTGGGCAGGCGTCTCCCCGAGATAGGCTGCTCCCTTCTCGGTAACCGTGTAGACGAACGGAGAGACGGGGCCGCTCTGCCAGATCAGCAAAGGGATATTCAGCACCATCGGGCTGTAGGAAATCGCATAACCGCCGCGAACCACGGTGTTGTGACCGTGCCAGGGAGACCAGGCAAATCCGAAGCGCGGCGCAAAATTGTTGTGGTCGGGGCTTACCGAAGGAGCCGCCGGGTTGATTTGATGAAGCCCGTTGATGGGCTGGCCGTAGACCTCATAGCGAAGCCCCAGATTCAGCGTCAGGTTGGACTTGACCCTGAGATCGTCCTGAAAGAAGCTGAAAATATCCAGCTCCCGTAAAGGCATCTCCGGCGGCCCTTGCCGCAGACTACCGCCGCTGGCGATCACGTCCGGAAAGCGCTGGAAAACCGCCAGGGCGTTGGTCTCGTTGGCGGACTCCGAAATGAACTGCCCTAAGCCGCCGGGTGCGCCGGCCTCCGGATTGTTGGTGGCGGAACTGCCGAAGAAATAGTGGCCCAGATCCGAAGGTACGCCGCTGACGTTGGTCTGGGTGTAGACGGCGTCCCCGCCGAACTTGAAACTGTGGCGACCCACCACGCGCGAGTAATTCTCCTGAGCTTGGAAGATGTTACTGTCCGAGTGCGCCGGGCTCGTATCCTGGCCGATGGTGAACTGATTTCCAGCCGCCAGGAAATCGCCTTGATAACTCGAGGGCGGCTGGGTGATGAATCCCCCGAAGTCGTCGCCGATGGTAGCAGCCGGCAGCGCGGAAGCGCCCGGCGCGTTGACCGGCCCCACATGTTGGGCAATCCGGCTGAAGGCAAAGCGGACCTCGTTGATGGCGCTCACGGTGTAGTAGCGGTGGTCCAGCAGGAAGCTCTGGGTGCGCTGCGAAATGAAATTACGCTCCTCCGGCAGAACGCCGAGGTCGTCGAAGGCCGCCTCGCCCGGCGGCAAAAAGACGCCCTGGGGGGCGCTCAGGTTGTCGAGCAGGTATCGCCCGTATACCGATTGCGAATCGCTGATCTTGTAGTCCAGGCGGCCCGAGATCTGATCGTCGCCCACGTGGAACGGGTTGCCCTTGGGAAGCAGATAGGTGCCGTAGGCTACGGACGCTGGCAGGCCTGCGACGTCGAGCGGGACCGCCACCGGGCCGGTACATGGGTTGTTAACGGTCAGGGTGCAGGGAGACCCGGCTGGAGCGTTCGTCACGGAAGGAAAACTGAGCAGCGTCTTCAGCGCCGACGTCGGCTGGCCGATCCCCTGCAAGGTCTGCACGCCCTCGGCTGACGGCAGAGTACTCACCACCGGGTAGACGCTCGAGAGATTATTGCTGGCCCGGTCGGCCTGGTAGGAGACGAAAAACCAAGCCTGATCCTTCCGGATCGGACCGCCCAGCGTCCCTCCTCCGAAGTTCTCGTAGAACGGAGCCGGCCCGGACAATCCCGCGGTCTGTTCCACCCGATCCGAGGCATTAAACAGGTCGTCCTGGCCAAACCAAAACGCCGTGCCGTGGAGGGCGTTCGAGCCGCTCCGCGTAATCACGTTTACCGTGGCTCCGGTGCCGCGGCCGAATTCAGCCTTAGGGACCGCCGTCAGGATCGAATACTCAGAGAACACATCGGTGTTGGTGAATTGGGTGGCTGCGCCGCCGAACAGCGGCTCGTTGTTATCCACGCTGTCGATGATGAAATTATTATCGCGGCCGCGCGCCCCATTCACCGCAAACGGCACCAGCGTGCTGGCAAAGCTGAAGGTGCGGACGCTAAACACCCCTGGGGCGAGCAGCGCCAGACTGTTGACATCGCGGGTTAGGAGCGGCAGGCTCACGATCTGCCGCTGGCTGAAGATGTCCGTCAGCGTGGCGCTGTCGGTGTCTGTCACCGGCGCGACCGAGGCCACGGTGATCATCTGATTGGGCGGAGGTTTGGAAAGGACGAAATTCTCGCGGGTGACCCGATTGACGCTCACCACCACTCCCCGGTGCGTGGCGCTGCGGTAGAAGGGCTGATCGACCTTCACCTGATAGGTTCCGGGAGACATCTCCCCAATGAAGTAGTTTCCGTCGTTGTCGGTGCTTGTGGTCCGAGCGAGCCCTGTTTCCGTATTGGTCGCTTTAATGGCTGACCGGGCTAGAGGATCACCACCCTCATCCATCACTATCCCCCCGATCGAGCCGCTGATGGATTGCGCCGCAACCTTTTGGGTGGAGAGGGCGAGAGTCGCGAGGAGGAGAGCTAGCGAGCGTCTCCCGAGAAACCAGCGCAAGGCTCCCCCTCCCTCAAGGCGCAGCGAAATATTGTTCTGTCGGCAGTTCTCTCCCCGGCAAGATCCCCAGGAGAGGGGCCGCCCAACGATGGCGCCAACCCTATGATGCCATTACAGTTAGCCTACAGACGCCGCGTCGCCCGGCTGGCTGCGATTGGAACAGAGTCACACATCAGCAAAAGGTTCGTGAGGGCGCGCCGGTGAAGGAATTAGCTAACAGAAGCAGAGTACATTGTCAAGGAATTACGCACGACCGATGCGCATCATGCGCGTGGCGGGCTAGTAGTCGACGGTGATCGGCACCGATGCCCCGACCCTTTTGTCGGGACCTTTCTTCTTGCCCTGATTGAGCAAGATGGGATCCTTGAACCTCCAGGCGGAGGCCGACCCTGCCACCAGGTTGGCAAAATCGGTGTTCTGTTGCGGGGCGCAGGTCTTCACTTGACCATCATCGGCCACCGTGCAGAGGAGTTCGACGCGGTCTCCCCTCTTGGCCCGGGCGTTGACGCCGTCCGGGAGAGTTGGATTTGCCGCGAAGTGGACGCCTCCCAGGACGAACTGGGCGGGGACGACAGTGTCACGCCGTATAGGATCGGTCCAAACATCCTCCGCCGGCACTAACAGGCTGATCTGGGGTTTGAGGGTGAGTCCGGCCTGAGCCGTGGCCGAAGAAGCTTTATTGGCAGATCCCAGCGTGGTAGCGCCTGATTTTCTGAGGTCGGCGATCTGGTTCAGGTAGGCTTGTGCTTGCTGCTTCCACTCGGTGTCCCGGCTCACGAGGTCCTGAAAGTCGGTTTCGGCCTTGCCATACTGCGGATCGGCGCTGCCCTGCTGATTCTTGAACTCCTGGGCCGCGTTCTTGAACTCCTGCTCGTTTTGGATCAGCGCCTTGAGCGCGTCGATGAGAGCCGGAACCACCTGATCGCCTGGCGCCCTCAGCAGTTTCTCCGCCGCGATAGCGCGTGTCCGCGGGTCGCTGTCCCGCAACTGCTGAATCAGGCTCGAGATTTGGCCGGGCGTTAAGTCCTGTGCCCAAATGCTCGATGGCGAGCCAGAGAGGAATACCAACGCGGCCAAGAGAATCATCCGTCCTGAACAGCATTTCAACCGCATGGCCTTCCAGCGCCGTTCCCCTTAGGGTCGCCTTACTGAGGTGCCGGCCCTCCAATCTGCGCCGTTGCCCTATTCTAATCCCGGTCTCCGCCGTCAGGCCATCTGCGCGGCTCTTCGGGATCTGTCTGCCCTGCCGCTTAGGAGATTCTAAGCAAGTCTCTGCCGGGCAGCTAAGTCGCCTTGCCAGAACGGCTTCGTCTCAACACCGGCTAGCATAACGATGTCTGCGGCTGCCAGCAGTGACCTGGAGCACGTTGGCGGCCAGTCGCGCTCCAGACGACCTGGCGCGGTCCCCGTTCTCCAGGGGCTCTTAGCCCCCGACGTGAATCCGGGAGATCGAGGCAAAAAGCCCAAAGACGTTCAGCAGCCAGAGCACGACACAAATGACGACCACCGCGTTCAGAATCGACTTGATGGAGCCCGCCATCGGGATAAAGCGGTTAATGAGCCACAGCAGAACTCCCACCACGATCAGCGTGATGACGACATTAATCAGCGGCATGTTGTCCCTCCTGTCCTTCGCGGAACGATGAGCAGGAAATCATCCTTCTGTGCCCATCGTTCCGCGTTCTTCGCTCGAAGCCTACGCCTGGGCGAATGGCTGCCCGCCTTTAGGAGAGTATTTATGCAGTGCGCTATCGAGCTCCTGGGCAGCGGCCGGCCTGGGAACCGTTCCCTCAATCAGCAGTTCCTTCGCCGTGACCTTGCGCCCGTACAGCCTCCGGTTGTCGTCCTCGTCTTGCTTCAGGACGGCTCCGTCGAGCGAGGCTCCCGCAAACAGGCCGCGCGTGCGGGAGTAACTGAGGATCTCGGCGTGGAGTTGAGCGTCTGTGGCTCCCTCGCTGGAGCGCCCCACGGGTCCGGCGGCAGCCGAGACCTCGCCGCCCAGCTTCACGCTATCCTGAACCAGCTTCTTGGCGCCGTCGGGATTCATCACCACGAAGACCACGTCCGTGGCCTTACCGCCAAGCTGAAGACCGAAGCTGCCGCCACCCAGCGTGAACATCGAAGGCGCTCCCCAGGAGCCGTTTCCTCCGTGGCGACACACCAGCACCCCGCGGCCATACGAACCGCCAATTCCGATAGCAAACTTCAGCTCCGAAGGTACGATCCCCACACAGACCGCCTTGGCCAGCAGATCGTCGGGGATTCCTTTGTCAGGCGCCTGCATGATCTCGTTCAGGACGTTGGTGGCTTTCCGCAGTTGATCGGCAGCCGTGTCGGCTTTCGCCGCCGTCGCCACGCCAAGCGTCAGGCATAAACACATCAGTGCGAGTCGTCTCATTTCTCACTCCTCCCTGTTTGTCGAACTAGCCTCCGCTAACTGCCGAGGACTCTTTCAATCTCGTCTTCTTCCTTCACGCTCGGGTAGACATGTGCCGGACCAGGCTGAGCAGAAACAAGATCAGGAAGACGAAGAAAAGCAATTTCGCGATTCCCGCAGCGGCAAAGGCGATGGCTCCAAATCCGAGAAGTCCGGCGATAATCGCGATAATGAGAAAGACCAACGCGTAATAAAGCATCTGCCCTCCTTTCAGCCCTACCCCCTGCAGGACCTTGCCAGCTTGGCAGCCCCCCGCACTTTCCTTTGTGCCGTCCTTTTCCTCTTCGGCCATCGTTTCGCAAACGGGTGGCCAATGCCGGCAACGAATCGCCAACCCATTGAGCAGCCGTGAATTGTTCCCTGGAGCTGGCGCCGGCAGGCGAACCCGCCTTCCTTGGAGTGCGTATAAAAAGTACACCGTCACCGCGAGGCTGGATCGGGCGCGAGCGCCAATTGAACTTGATGGGCTGGAGTGCAAAAAGCGCTGGAGGGTGCAATTTCGACCAACCGGAACGACGCGCACAATCTACATTTGCGCGTGAGACCGAGCTATCAGCGGCTAATCGCTGGAGACGGGCGACGCCAGCGGACCTCAGCGGTCTGGTCCTTTAAGTGCGAGCCAGCGAGGGCATGGGGCTGTCGTCGCTTGTAAGGGATCTCGACGAAAGGAGAACAGATCGTGCCTAAGGGAAAGCACCTACGCGGGGTCAGCAACAAGGAGCAACGCCAATACGAGCACATCAGGGAGAGCGCGGAGAAGTCCGGACGCTACGGCCGACGGGCCAAGGAAGTGGCGGCGCGCACGGTCATGAAGCAGCACGCGGCAAAGGGACACGCCCCAGGGCATTGAGCCCGCGTCTACAGGCGGTTGATCACGCTGGCCAGATAGCCGGCGCCGAAGCCGTTGTCGATGTTGACCACCGCCACGTTGGGGGCGCAACTGTTCATCATGCCCAGCAGCGCCGCCATGCCCCGAAAGCTGGCGCCGTAGCCGACGCTGGTGGGCACGGCGATCACGGGTGCGGCCACCAGCCCGCCCACCACGCTGGGCAGCGCGCCTTCCATGCCGGCGGCCACGATGACCACCCGGGCGCGCTTGAGCGCCTGGCCGTGACCCAGCAGCCGGTGGAGGCCGGCCACCCCCACGTCGTACAGCGCCTCCACCCGGTTACCCATCACTTCGGCGGTCACCAGAGCCTCTTCGGCTACGGGAATGTCAGTCGTGCCGGCCGTCACCACCAGCACCAGGCCCTTGCGCCTGATCCGGCGGTCGTGGCGGATCGCGATCACTCCCGACGCCGGATAAAACTGCGCGCGCCGGTCGAGCTGCCGGACGCGCTCGAACTTGGCGGGGTCGGCGCGCGTCACCAGGATGTTGTGCCCGTGGCGCAGCATGCGCTTCACTAGGTGCTCCACCTGCTCCGGCGACTTGCCCCGTCCAAAGATCACTTCGGGCATCCCCTGGCGAAGCGGGCGGTGATGATCGATCTTGGCGAACCCCAGGTCCTCGTAGGGCATGTCGCGCAGCCGCTCGAGGGCGTGATCGACCCCCAACGTCCCCTTGCGCACCTGGCGGAGGAGTTTCGCGATGGCTTCTGCTGTCAACCTTTGTGCTCCCGGATTCCGAGTATAACAGTTGCGAGCAGGTTCGACCGGAGCCCGGCTGTTTGTGGGCGGCAGGTGCAGACCTTGCCGTTCAGGTCTGCGCGGCGAATGAGCAAGTCGAAACGCAGATCGCAGACCTCGAAGGTCTGCGCCAGCCGACCTAGGAATGCGGATTGACGAAACCCGACGCCAAGCCGGCGGCTCATGGGATAAGCCAGTCGGGCCGGTCAGAGGATGGTGGCTTGTTTCCTGGCAGACGTGGGGGCCATGCGAAGGACACGTTGAGGTCCTGGGCGGGACTCATCCTGGCGGTTGCTAGGCCTACTTTTCGCGCTACAGGGATCTCTGTTCGATGAGCTGTTGAAGCGACTCCAGCGCGGTCCGGAAGTAGGTCTCATACTGAAGCATGGCCGCTTCGCGGGACACGCCGCGGGCCGCCTCGATGCAGCGGAACGCTTCCTCCAACCGCGCCGTCCCGCTCTCGCGTTCGCCCAGCGCCCTAAGCGCGTTGCCGAGGTTGTTCTGCGTGCCTGCCCAATGAAGCGGCACCCGTTCCCGCGTCAATTCCTTCAACGCCTCCCGATAGGCGGTCACGGCTTCCTCCAGCCGTGCCGTCCCGCTCTCGCGTTCGCCCAGCGCCTTAAGCGCGTTGCCGAGGTTGTTCTGGGTCGTCGCCCAATCGAGCGACACACGCTCCCGAGTCTGTTCCTTCAGCGCCTCGCGATAGGCCGCCACCGCTTCCTCCAGCCGCGCCGTCCCGCTCTCGCGTTCACCCAGCGTCCAGAGCGTGGTGCCGAGGTTGTACTGGGTCGCGGCCCAAGCGAGCGGCACACGCTCCCGAGTCCGTTCCTGCAAAGCTTGGCGAAGGGCCGCCACCGCTTCCTCCAACCGCGCCGTCCCGCTCTCCCGTTCACCCAGCGTCCAGAGCGTGGTGCCGAGGTTGTACTGGATCGCCGCCCAACGGAGCGGCACACGCTCCCGAGTCCTTTCCTTCAGCGCCTCGCGATAGGCGGCCACCGCTTCCTCCAGCCGTGCCGTCCCGCTCTCGCGTTCGCCCAGCGCCCTAAGCGCGTTGCCGAGGTTGTTCTGGGTCGTCGCCCAATCGAGCGGTACACGCTCCCGAGTCCTTTCCTTCAACGCCTCGCGATAGGCCGCCACGGCTTCCTCCAGCCGCGCCGTCCCGCTCTCGCGCGCGCCCAGCGTCTGGAGCGCGGCGCCGAGGTTGTTCTGGGTCGCCGCCCAAGCGAGCGGTACACGCTCCCGCGTCCTTTCCTTCAGCGCCTCGCGAAAGGCCGCCACCGCTTCCTCCAGCCGCGCCGTCCCGCTCTCGCGCGCGCCCAGCGTCTGGAGCGCGTTGCCGAGGTTGTTCTGGGTCGCCGCCCAATCGAGCGGCAAGTCGACGCGCGGCAAGATGCGAAGAGCGTCGCGGCAGATACCGATAGCCTGTGCCAACACCGCATTGTCGCCCTTCTCGTCCCCGTATTGGCGTAAGGCGTCGGCCTGACGATTGACATAGGCGGCGCGCAGTTCGGGCGCATCCCCAGCCACGAGTTCCGCGGCTGCTTTGAAATGCTGGGCGGCCTGCAGGTAATCCAATCGCGTCAGGCTTAGCTCGCCGCGTTCCGTCCTTGTCGCGGCAGCGCTGTGGCGCTTCCGCCTGACCGCCGCGTGGGCCTCCCTTTCGAGAGCTTCAGCCTCCCGAATGGCTCGCACATCGGAGGCTTCCGCCTCGGCGAGCAGCGCGTCCGCGCGATCATACGCACCAGGGGAGTCTGCATGAGCCAGGACTGCGCGGGCTTCGTCAACCTTGGCCTTGATCTCGGGATCGTCAGGGTCCAAAGCGGAGAGGCGGTTCATCAGGTCGCGGTGCCGCTGCGCGATTGCCGCAAGGGTCTCGGGCAGCTTCTCGAATGGCACGTCGCTCGCCTCAAGGATCTTGAAGAAGCCGCGTACCGCCTCGCGGGAGGTGTCCAACTGCCGGCTCAGAGCCTCGATCTTTGCTTCTTGTGCCTCGCCGGCCGCGCGCAGGATCGCCTGGAGTTGCTCCGGCGGAATCCCGATCGTCACCGTGGCGGTGGCGTGCTCGCCATAAGCCTGGGCGATACCGGTGCCCTTCGCGTATTGATCGAAATGATCTTGTTCAGGCATCGTTCTTGGCATTAGGCCAGCCCGACATGCTCACCGTGGCCGTGCCGCCTCCGCTTGCCTGGGCTATGCCGGTTCCCTGGGCAACTTGTTGAATGTGCTGTTCCCCTTGCGGCAGACCTTTGATCAACTCAAGGAGTGATCGAGCGGCGCGCAACAATTCCGGATCACCGGCGGCATTGACTGCCTTTAATTCCTGCACCAGTGTCTCTTGTCGCTTCGGGGAATCTGGGGTGTCCTGGAATTTTTCGATTGCATCCGCAGCCTCGCTATCGCTGCCGAATTTCTTCTTAAGGAGGCCCTTGAGCTCTTCATAACCCTCAACGATCGCCTTCTTGGCGACATCCGTCGCGCCACTGGCGGCGCCTGCCGAGAGTGCCGCGATGATTGCTGCCGTCACCGGATCCATGGAATTTACCTCCTTAACTCGTCTCTTGAACGCGCTGCAGCACGGACCACGGACCTGCACGCACACGGTTCGAAACGACTAGCCTCTTGAACTGGACATCGCCGCGCACGGTCGGTCCCGCGAAAAGGCCCGCGATACGTAGCGTAGCACCGTTGGGGCCGTCCTTATGCCCTATTGGTTATTCCGCACCGTGGAAAAGACGAGTCTGTGACGGGAATCACGTCGCGACGGGCTTGCCACCCTACCGATGGGCAGTGGACGTAGCGCAGGGCCTGCTTTTGGCCCTGCGGTTTTTCATCACGAGGAAGTACGTCGAAACGTACGTCGCAGACCTCGAAGTTCTGCGCTAGCCAACCTGACGGAAACAGCCCACGGCACAAAGGCCGTGCCGTGGCGGCCGCAGCAACCTCGCCGACCCATCCCATCAACCGAGCCCCGAATCGCAGCCCTTGACAAACCCCCGGGGCCAGTCGTATACTATTAAGGTAACGTTGATATGATTATAGATATCGTCACCCAAAGACGAACTTACACTGGACACCGCGGCTCGCCGGTCACGCGTCGTCAGAGCACCGCCTGCGTGGTGAGCATCACCCCGGACCTTGGCAAAGGGCGCCTTGGAGAGCCGGAGAATCCCTGGGATACGATGAGGCCGGGCCAGGCGGAAGGGCGGGGAAGGATAACACCGAATTTATACGAACGAAGCCGTCATCTTACTGAAAACAAGTCGCTTCTATTTTTGGAAGTAGGCCTATCCCGTCAACATATTGAAAACAGGACACTTATTGAGTATATCCCGCCATCTTGTTGATAAATCGGCATGTTAAGCAAAGAGGGGAGGACCACGATGTCGCTTGTCAGACGCCGCCGCACCGGCCGGGGCCGGTTTCTGGGTCGGTTCCGGGGCGGGCTGGCCGTTCAGACCCGGCGGCAGGCCGCCGGCAGCCAGGTTTCAACCTATGGTTTGTATTTTCAATGTGTTATGGCCTATGGCGCCGCCAATCTTGCGCCACAGCCCCCGGGGGGGAGGGGGGGGTGAAAATGCAAAAACAAACCTAAGAAGTTGTTTAGAATCAACAAAAGCTTGAAAAAACAAACCTAGGTTTTGAGAGATCGACAACCCGTAAGCCGTTTAGAATCAGCGGGACGATTTCTGAGCTCACAAAGCAAACCTAGAACAAACCTGAAAACAAACCTAAGCCCGAAAATCTCCAGACAACCTGAAGCGGAGCAAAAAAGAAGCTGGCGAACAGCTGCGTTTCGCGGGCGGATTGAGGCAGGATCAGCGTTCCGATTTGGCAGACCTCAGCTGCAGGAAGGAAGGCTCACCGTAAACTTCGATCCTCGACCCAGATTGCTCTCCACCGTGACGGTGCCGCTCATGCGCTCCACGATGTGCTTGACGATGGAGAGACCGAGTCCGGTGCCGCCGACCTCGCGCGAGCGGGCTTTATCGACACGGTAAAAGCGCTCGAAGATGCGGGCCAGATGTTCCGAAGGGATGCCGATGCCGGTGTCTTCCACCACGATGTTCACCCGGTCGCCGGCGCGATGGGTCTCGATACGCACTTCGCCGTCCGGCCGGTTGAATTTCACCCCGTTGTCGAGCAGGTTCACGGTCACCTGCTCGAGGTGGGTCCGATTGCCGAGCACGGCCGCCTCTTCCACCGGCCCGCGCACCAGGCGCACACCGGCCAGGTGCGCAGCCGAACTGACGGTGCGCAACGAGGAGTCCACCACCGCCTCGACGGAGATGCGGTCGGGAATGGCGCCGGCGCGGCCGCTCTCGAGCTCCGACAGCGTGAGCAGGTCCGAGGTGATGTTGCCCAGGCGGATGGCATGCGCCTTGATGATCTCCACGAAGCGGCGGCTGTTCTCCGTGTCTTCCAGACCGCCCTCGAGCAGGGTCTCGGAGTATCCGCGGATGGCGGTCAGCGGGGTGCGCAGTTCGTGAGAGACATTGGCCACGAAGTCCCGGCGCACGCGCTCCAGGCGCTCGAGGTGGGTGATGTCGTACAACACCGCGATCGCCCCACGGCTCGAGGGCGAGTGGAGGGGCGCGGCCTGGGCTTCGAAGACGCGTTCTTCGCCGGCCAGCACCATCACCAGGCGGCCGTCGCGCGGAGCGCCGTCCTTCAGAACGTCGCCCAGCAGCTCGCTCAGGTCGGGGTCGCGAACGACCTCGGTCAACGGAGTTCCGTCGGCGACGGGACCTTGGAGTCCTACGGCTCGCGCGAAGGAGCCGTTGAAAAAGGTGATGCGCAGCTTCTCGTCGACCGCGAGCACGCCCTCGACCATGGTGGCCAGAATCGCCTCCCGCTGGGCGGACTCCACGTGGGCGTTCTCCAGCAAGCCGCCCAGGCGCCTGGCCATGCCCTCCAAAGATCGGGCCAGCAGGCTGAGCTCGTCGTCTCCCCAATCCTCGATCGACAGTCCGGTGCGGCCGGCGCCGGCCACGCCTTCGGCAAAGGCTCGCAACCGCCCGACCCTTTGCTCCAGCCACCGGGAGAAAAGGTAGGCCAAGCCCAGAGCCAGCAGGGCCGAGATCAGACCCGCTTCCAGCACCTTCACCTGCACCGCATCGGCGGCGGCCCCGCGAGCTTCGGGAGAACCAAAAGGTCCGGCGGCCACGAATCGGGTGAGGTAAATATCGGTGGGGATCAGAATGACGGCAATCAGAAGGAGGGCGCCCAGAAGAAGCTTGCGAAACATAGCGCTGCGAAGGGGCATCTTGGAAAGCGCGCAGGTCCCAGACTCGAAACCCGGGCGCGGAGGCGCGCTCAGCCGGCCCGATTAGGCCTCTCCACCCGTATCCGGCTGAGGCAAGAAGCGGTAGCCCGAGCCCCGCACGGTCTGCAGATAACGCGGGTTGTCCGCATCGACCTCGATCTTGGCCCGGAGGCGCCGGATGTGCACGTCCACGGTTCGTGGCGTGACGAAACGGTCGCGCCCCCAGACGCCGTCCAACAGCCGGTCGCGGCTGAAAATACGGCGCGGATTGGAAACCAGAAAGTGCAGCAGCCGGAACTCCAGGGCGCTCAGTTCCACAGTGTTGCCCCGCACCTTCACTTCGCGGGTGGAGGCGTCCAGGCGCACCTCGCCGGCCTCGGCCACTTCGTGAAACTCGACGGGAGTCGTCTTGCGGCGCAGCACCGCCTTGACGCGGGCCACGAGTTCCCGCGGGCTGAAGGGCTTGACGACGTAGTCGTCGGCGCCGATCTCAAGCCCCACGACGCGATCGATCTCCGCGCCCTTGGCGGTCAGAAAGATCACCGGCAGGGCGCGAGTGCGATCGTCGGCCCGCAAGGCGCGGCAGATCTCGAAGCCGTCAAGGTCGGGCAGAAGAACGTCGAGCAGGACGAGGTCCGCCGGGTTGCGCCGGATGTAGTCGAGACCCTCCCGCCCGCGGCCGAACCCGACCACCTCCAGCCCCTCTTTGCGCAAGTTGTAACGGACGAGCTCGACGATGTCCTTCTCGTCTTCAATGATCACAATCCGCGGAGTCACGAGGGAATTATACCGCTCGCGGTGCGGTGCGGATTCCGGAAAAGACAGCACGACCGGCGATTGCTGGCTGGCTGGAGCCATGGGCACACCCCCGATTTCTTTGGGATTCAACGCTCTTTCCTCCGCTGTGGACGATCTCCCGTTGCTGGCCACCACGCCCAGCAATCGCGGCTGAGCCTCCAGGTGGAAGGTGCTGAAGAGCCGCTAAGTCACCGGCGCGATAGGCACACCAAGGCGTTTAGCCTAATCCGCCATGGTTACGGTCTTGTGAAGGGGGCGTAAACCTTAGGTTACAAGATAACAGTTACTTGGAAAGATCCGGACCGGCAGTGCCGGTCGGCCAGGCAAGATGCAGGGCCCGGAGCTTGCGATTCCGGGCCAGCGCGAACACTTCTGCCGGTTTCAGGACGCCACCAGCAGGCTTTCCGCGAAGGGCCACTCCTCGTCGACCCACTGCCGTTCGGCGCGAAAGCCGGTGGCCGCAGCCATCTGCTCGATGTCCTCCAAGGCGTACTTATGAGAGCTCTCGGTCCAGATCGTCTCCCCCGCGCGGAAATGGACCTCGATCCCGGCCTGCTCGATGCGCACTCGCTGCTCGACGGTCGAGCGCAGATGCATCTCAATGCGCCGCTCGCGCTCGTCGTAGCGGACCTGGTGGGCGAAGCGGCGCAAGTCAAAGTCGGCCCCGAGTTCACGGTTGATTCGCGCCAGCAGGTTGAGATTAAAGGCGGCCGTGACGCCCGCCGGATCGTCGTACGCCAGGATCGTTTGGGAGGCGGGTTTGACCAGGTCCGTGCCCAGCAGAACCGCATCACCCGGGCGCAGAAAGGCGCGAATTCGGGCCAGAAATTCCGAGTCCTCGTGGCGGTTGAAATTGCCGATCGAGCTGCCAAGGAAGAGCACCAGCAGCCGCTGGCCCGCCAGGCGCTTGGCGGCGGTGCGGGCGAGCCCATCCACATACTCAGCCTCGAAGCCGCGCACGTTGACGCCGTCCAGATGGCTGAGCTCGCGATGGGTGAGGGCCAGCGCGGCAGGAGAGATCTCGATCGGATGATAGGTGGTGGGCTGGCGGCGAGCGAGAGCCTGCAGGATCGGGCGCGTTTTCTTGGCGCTGCCGCTGCCCAGCTCCGCCACCACCAACGGCGTCTCGACCGCGTCCGCGATCTCGCCGGGGTACCGGTTCAAGATGCGCTCGTCGGCCCGCGTCAGCCCGTATTCGGGCAGCAAGGTGATCGCCTCAAAGAGGGCCGATCCCACTGCGTCATAGAAGTACTTGCAAGGAATCCATTTCGGACCCGGCTGGCCGAGTCCGGCGCGGACATCGTGGGCGAACTGGGCCAAGGCTCCAGCCTTGTCCGGAGTGGCGCTGATCGTAGCTCCAGTTACTGGCATGGTGTTATTGATGCGCAAGCCGCAGCTTAGGACTCGGAATTCATTTCTGCACCATCATCTGTAACTCGCTGCCAACCTCGGGCAATGACGGACCTATGGCCACTCGTCTAAAATGAACCCGGGAAGGTTAAACTGCGAGCGCAGGTGGCGGTCGGCTCACAACGCACCGCCACGCCCTCAATACGGGCCGCAATGTCGTCTCCGAACACTGACCATACCGTGATCGAGTTTCGTGACGTTCACCTTGCCATGAACCAGCACCGGCTGATCCGCGCGCTGAATCTCACCGTAAAGCGCGGCGAGAGGCTGGTGCTGCTGGGCCGGAGCGGTTCCGGAAAGACCACGACGCTCAAGCTGATCAACCGGCTGCTGGAGCCGAGCTCCGGTCAAGTCCTGGTGGAGGGTCGCGCCACGACGGATTGGGACCCGATCCGGTTGCGGCGTGGCATCGGCTACGTGATCCAGGAGGTTGGCCTCTTTCCGCATTTCACCGTGGAGCGCAACGTAGCCATCGTTCCATCGATTGAAGGCTGGACGCGCGAACGGATCCACGAGCGCGTCCACACCTTGCTGCGCCTTGTCGGCCTCGACCCCGCGCTTGCCCGCCGCCACCCTTCCCAGCTCTCCGGCGGGCAGAGGCAGCGGGTGGGCGTGGCCCGCGCCCTGGCCGCTGACCCGCCGATTTTGCTGATGGACGAGCCCTTTGGGGCGCTCGACCCGATCACGCGGTCCGAACTTCAAACGGAGTTTCGCGCCCTGCAGGAGAAACTCGGCAAGACGGTGGTCTTTGTGACCCACGACCTTGGCGAGGCGCTGTTTCTAGGCTCGCGCATCGGGCTCTTCGACTCCGGGAGGCTAGCCGGCGTTTACACGCCCACGGACTTCCTGAACAGCGGGGATCCGGAGGTGGTCGCGTACCGCTGCGCGTTCCGAGGGTTCAACAACGGCCCTTGACCTGAAACGGTCAGGGTGCCCGGCCAGGCATCGCCGAGGAACCGCTGTGAATCTGATTCAGTTTTTCATCGCCAACCGTGTCGAGGTCGCTGAGTTGACGTTGGAGCACCTGCGGCTGGTGGGTATCTCCATGCTGCTCGCCGCCCTGGCCGGCATCCCGACCGGAATTCTGCTGGCGCGGCGTCCGCGGCTCGAAAAACCAGTCCTGGGCGTGGCCAACATCGTGGAGACGATTCCGAGTCTGGCGCTGTTCGGCCTGCTGTTGCCCGTGCCCTGGCTGGGCGATCGCGCCGACCGGCTCGCCATTCTGGCGCTGGCTCTTTACGCTCTGCTTCCGATCATCCGCAACACTTATGTCGGCATCAATGGGGTAGATCGGGCGATTCTGGAGGCCGGACGCGGCATGGGCCTGACGGACCGGCAGCTTCTCTTCCAGGTCCAGTTGCCGCTGGCGCTCAGCGTGATCCTCGCCGGCCTGAGAGTGGCCACGGTCGTCTCAGTGGGCGTGGCCACCATCGCGGCCGCAATTGGTGCGGGCGGCTTGGGCGAGTACATCTTCCGTGGGCTGGCGATGGTGAACAACAATCTGATCCTGGCGGGCGCGATTCCGGCGGCGCTCCTGGCGCTGACCGCCGATCTGATCCTCGGACTCGCGGAGCGGAAACTGCGGCCCGGGGCGAGCGCGGGGTAAGATGCCTCGCTTGCGCCGAAATCTCGCGCCCGGCATTCTGGTTTGGCTCACCCTCTTCAGCGGCTGCGGACCCTCCCGGGCAGGCCGGATCGTGGTCGGCTCAAAGAACTTCACCGAGCAGGCCGTACTCGGCGAGATCCTGGCTCAACAGATCGAGAATCACACCCGCCTGCCCGTCGAGCGCCGCTTCTACCTGGCCGGAACCTACATCTGCCAGCAGGCGATTCTGGCGGGTCGGATCGACGTTTATCCCGAATACACGGGAACGGCGCTCACGGCGGTGCTGAAGCAGCCGGCCCAAAGCGGAGCGAGCGAGGTGTACCAGCAGGTGAAGGACGCCTATGCGCGCCGCTTCCACCTGGTGGTGGCGCCGCCTCTCGGGTTCAACAACACCTTCGCCATTGTGATCCGCGGCGACGACGCCCGCCGCCTCGGCGTTACGACGCTCTCCCAGGCGGCCCGCTTTACCCACGAGTGGCGCCCCGGCTTCGGCTACGAATTCATGGAGCGGCCCGACGGCTACCATGGCCTGGTGAAGGCCTACGGCCTGGAATTCGGCGAGCCGCCCCGCATCATGGACCTTGGGCTCCTCTACCGCGCCCTCACCAGCCACCAGGTGGACATGGTGGCGGGCAACTCCACCGACGGGCTGATCGCCGCCCTGGATCTCGCGGTCCTTGACGATGACCGCCACTACTTTCCGCCCTACGAAGCCGTGCCCGTGCTGCGTGAGGAGACCGCCAGACGCCATCCCGAGGTCCTGCAGGCGCTCGAAGCGCTGGCCGGCAAGATCACCGACGAGGACATGCGCCGCCTCAACTATGCGGTCGACGGCGAGCATCGGGACGCGCGAGAGGTGGCGCGGGAATTTCTGAAGTCGCGCTCTCTCTGATGGCGGCGGACCGCTCCGCGTCCCGTACAATTTGAATTCGAAGCAAGCCGGATGCTATGTTGTGGGACAATCGGCATTGAGATGGACTTCAAAGTATCTTCCGATTATCAGCCGCGCGGGGACCAGGTAACGGCCATCGCCGAACTGGTTGAGGGCGCGCGCTCCGGGCAGAAGCACCAGGTACTACTGGGAGTGACGGGTTCCGGCAAGACCTTCACTATGGCGAAGGTGGTGGAAGACCTCAACCGGCCCACCTTGGTACTGGCCCACAACAAAACGCTGGCGGCCCAGCTTTACAGCGAGTTCAAGAGTTTCTTTCCCCAGAATGCGGTCGAGTATTTCGTCAGCTACTACGACTACTACCAGCCCGAAGCCTACGTCCCGGCCGCCGATATCTACATCGAGAAGGAAGCCACCACCAACGAGGAGATCGATAAGCTGCGGCTGTCGGCCACCCGGTCGCTCTTTGAGCGGCACGACTGCCTGATCGTGGCCAGCGTCAGTTGCATCTACGGTCTGGGCTCGCCCGAAGCCTACTACGGCATGCTCCTGCTGCTCGAAAAAGGCCAGCGCATTTCGCGCCAGGAGATTCTACGCCGGCTGGTTGACATCCAGTATGAGCGCAACGACGTCGACTTCCACCGCGGCACCTTCCGCGTGCGCGGCGACGTGGTGGAGGTCTATCCCACCTACCAGGACACCGCCTTCCGCATCGAGCTTTGGGGCGATGAGGTGGAAGGACTGGCGGAGATCGATCCGATGCTCGGCCAGGTGAAGCGCGCCTTCACACGGCTGCCCGTCTACCCGCGGACCCATTACGTCATGCCGGCCGACCGGCGCGAGGCGGCCATCGACAAGATCCTGGAAGAGCTCGAGTGGTGGCGTGGAGAGCTCGAAAAGCAGGGCAAGCTGGTGGAGGCACAACGCCTGGACCAGCGCACACGCTTTGACGTGGAGATGATGAAGGAGATGGGCTACTGCCACGGCATCGAGAACTACTCGCGGCACTTGTCCGGCCGCCTGCCGGGCGAGCCGCCTCCCACCCTGCTCGATTATCTGCCGCAGGATGCCCTGCTCTTCATCGACGAGAGTCACCAGACGATCCCTCAGCTTCACGGCATGTACCACGGCGACCGCTCCCGCAAGCAGATCTTGGTGGACTACGGCTTCCGCCTGCCTTCAGCGCTCGATAACCGTCCCTTGAGCTTCGAAGAGTTCGAGCACCGGGTTGACCAGGTGATTTACGTATCGGCCACGCCCGGTCCGTACGAACTGACGCGCGCAGGCGGCGTGATTGTGGAGCAGATTATTCGCCCGACCGGCCTGATCGACCCGGAGATCGAGGTACGGCCCACACGCAACCAGGTGGACGACCTGCTGGCGCAGATCCGGGACCGGGCCGCACGAAACCAGAGGGTCCTGGTCACGACCCTGACCAAGCGCATGGCCGAGGACCTGACCGGCTACTACTCGGAGCTGAACGTCCGCTGCCGCTACCTGCATTCGGAAGTGGAAACGCTGGAGCGCGTCAAGATCCTGCGCGACCTGCGGCGGGGCGAGTTCGATGTGCTGATCGGGATCAACCTGCTGCGGGAGGGCCTCGATCTGCCGGAAGTGTCGCTGGTGGCGGTTCTGGACGCCGATAAGGAGGGCTTTCTTCGCTCGGGCGGATCCCTGATCCAGACGGTGGGTCGGGCCGCCCGCCACATCAACGGCCGCGCCATTCTCTACGCAGACACGCTAACCGACTCCATGCGCTATGCCATCGGCGAGACCAATCGCCGCCGCGCCAAGCAAACCGAATTTAACCGCGAGCACGGCATCACGCCGGAATCGATTGTGAGGCCGGTGGACATGGCCCTGGCCGCCATTGTGGAGGCGGATTACGTGACGGTGCCGCTGGAGGGCCCTGAACCGGTTACCGCCGACGAGTTGCAGGCTCTGATCCGTAACCTGGAGGGACAGATGCGCGACGCCGCCCGCCGGTTCGAGTTTGAAAAGGCGGCGGAGCTGCGCGACCGGGTGAAGGCGCTGCGCGAGAAAGAAGTCGGGCTGGCGGCGCCCAGCCCGAATCCTGCCGAGCGTCCGCTTAGGGCCCGTTGAACCTGGAAGCGGTCTGAAATCCCAAAATGTTGTTGAAAGTAAAATACTTAGAAATATAGCTTACTGTGCGCGACAACTCAGATATGCCCAAACCGTCCTCCAGGGCGGAGGCTCTTCGGAGAGGTCGGGAAGTTGCCCTCGTCGGTCCCGGCCGCTTGGGCCAGGCCCTCGGCTGCCTTTTGTCGCGCGCTGGCGTGAAGATCGGCTGGGTGGTGGCGCGCCGTGCCTCCGTCGCCCGGAACGCGGCACGCTTCATCGGTATGGGGCGGCCGGTGGCGATCAAGTCGGCCGAGATTGCGGAAGCCAGCGTCCTACTGATCACGACATCCGACTCAGCGCTGTCGCGCGTGGCCAGACAAATCGCGGAAAGGCGCGAAAGCTGGAAGGGACGTATCGTGCTGCACACCAGCGGCGCCTGGCCGGCTGGCGGCTCAGCCTCCGTCCTTCAACCCTTCAGAAGGCGGGGGGCCGCAGCCGGGTCATTGCATCCGCTGCAGACCGTGCCGCGGCGCGAGGCCGGGGTTCGAAATCTGACCGGCTGTTTTTGGGCGGTTGAAGGCGACCCGGCGGCGGTGCGGCTGGCCCGCCGCTGGGTTCGCGCTCTTGGCGGCTCAGCCTTCACCCTCCGGGCCAAGCGCAAGCCTTCCTACCATGCCGCTGCGGTGATCGCTTGCGCGGGAGTCGTGACCTTGATGGAGAGCGCGCAGCGGCTGCTCGCGGATTGTGGCGTAGGGCGGCGTGAGTCCCGCAAGATGCTCCAGGGTTTCGTGGGCGAAACCGCCAAAAACTTCGCCGTGCTGGGAGGGCGTCGAGCTCTCACCGGCCCCGTCATGCGCGGCGACTGGGAGACTATCCGACGGCACCTGATGACCCTCGAGCATGCTGCGCCTGATCTGATTCCCTTGTATCAGGAACTGGTTCGGGCCATGGTCAGAATCGCGGGCCGACGCCCGCCGCGCGGCCTGCTGCGCAGCAGATAGGAACGAGAACTGAGTTGAGACTGAGACGATTGAGCCTGCGAGCCTACTGCCCGGTACCCGAGAGGGGGACGGTTTGCGGACCTCCACCACCATTGTCGGCCACCGAGACGCTGGCCGATCGAGAGCCGGTCGCCGTGGGGGTGAAGGTCACCGTAATCGTGCAGGTCGCAAGCGCTGCCAGGCTCGATCCGCAGGTAATCGTCTGGCTGAAGTCACCCGCATTCGTGCCCGTGATCGAGATACTGATATTCCTCAGCGTCTGGTTCTTGGCATTATTGGTCATTATGATGGCCTGTGGGATGCTGCTCTGGCCTACCGTAACGGCACTGAAAGGGAGGCTAGTCGGCGAGAATGAGACCACCGTACCGGTCCCGGTGAGACCGACAGTCTGGGGGCTGCCAGCGGCGTTATCGGTGATGGTCACCGTGCCGGTCAGCGTTCCGCCGGTCTGAGGCTTGAACGCCACCAGCAGGGTACAGCTGGCCCCCGGAGCTACAAACGAAGGCGAGATCGGACAGTTGTTGGTGAGCAACAGGTTGCCGCTGATGGTGGGCGCACTGGAGAGGATAAGGTTGGCAGTGCCGGTATTCGTCAGCGTGATGGTCTGCTGGGGGCTTGCCGTATTGATCAGTTGGACGCCAAAGGTCAGGCCGGCGCAAGGGCTGCCGGGACAGGAAAGCGAGCTGCCGGCGTGCCGCTGGTGCCCGTCAAGGTGACCGTTTGCGGGCTGCCAGTGGCGTTGTCCGCGACCGACGGGGTGCCGTTGAGCGTTCCCGACTGGCTGGGCGTAAAGGTGACCGAGATCATGCAGTTAGCTCCGGCCGCCAAGCTCGATCCACAGGTATTTGTCTGGCTGTAGTTGGAGCTGCCGGCGTTGATGTTGATGCCGGTGATGTTCAGCGTCGCATTTCCGCTGTTCGTGAGAGTGACGGGCAGGGTGCTGCTGGAACCGACGCCCACGCTGTCAAAGCTAAGGCTCGTCGGTGAGAGCGAGACGATGGGCTGCAAGCCGACACCGGTCAGACTGACCTTTTGAGGGCTGGTGCTGGCATTATCGGTGATCGTGAGGGTGTCGTTCAGCGTTCCTTCGGAACCTGGGGTGAAGGTGACCGAGATGGTGCAAGTCGACCCCGCTGCCAGGCTCGATCCACAGGTATTCGTCTCGCCGTAGTTGCTAGTGCCAGGGGCAATGCTAGTGATCGTTAAGTTGGCGTTACCGATATTCGACAGTGTGACGGTCTGGGCTGTGCTCGTGCTACCGACATTGACACTTCCGAAATTGAGGCTGGTGGGCGAGACGGTCACGATGGCCGCGCTCCCTGAACCGGTGCCCGCGAGGGAAACCGTCTGCGGGCTTCCGCCGCCATTGTCGGCCACGCTTATCGATGCCGACAGCGAGCCATCGGCCAAGGGCGCGAAGGTCACCGGAATTTGACAACTCCCGCCCGCCGGAACGCTCGATCCGCAGGTGCTTGGTTGAAGAGAGAAGTCGGCTGCGTTGGCGCCGGTGATCGTAATGCTGGTGATCGAGAGCGCGTTCTTGGTGCTGACGTTTGTCAGGGTAACCGTCTGAGTGGCGCTGCTGCCGACCGAAACGGTGCCAAAGGTAACGCTCGACGTCGAAAATGAAACCACCGTGCCGGTTCTGGTTAGGGGAAGAGTCTGCGGACTGCCAGGAGCGTTGTCGGTGAACGTCACCGAGCCGCTCACCGTTCCGGCTGTCGTTGGCGCGAACGACATGTTGAAGGTGCAGCTTGCACCAGCGGCCAGCGTCGGGCTACAGGTGTTGCTGCTGCGCGGGAATTGCGCCTGGGGCGTCACGGTCGCACTGCTTATGTTCAGGGTCGCGTTGCCCGTATTCGTCAGCGTTACGGTCTGCGGGGGACTAGTGGTGCCCACCACCTGAGTCGCGAAGGTCAAACTGGCCGGCGAAATAGAAAGGCTCGGCCGGGTTCCGACGCCGGTCAACTGGATCTGCTGGGGATTGTTGGTGGCGTTGTCGGTGATGGTGATCGTGCCCGGACCGGCTGGAGTAAAGGTCACCGAGATCGTGCAACTGCCGTTTACCGGAATGCTGGTACAGGTGTTCGTCTGGAGTGTAACTCGCGCTGTTCGAGACGATGCTGGTGACGGTGAGCGTCGCGGTTCCGGTGTTCGTCAGGGTTACATTCTGAGCCGCGCTGCTCGTCCCGACAGCAGTATTCGGGAAAGTCAGGCTGTTCGGGGAGAGCGATCCGAAGGCCCCCACACCGGAGCCCACGCCGGTGAGCGAGGCCAGCTGAGGACTCGTGACGGAGTTGTCAGAGATCGTCACCAACCCGTTGATCGGGTTGCCGGGCGCGGTCGGAGCAAACGTGATGGAAGCCGTGCAGCTAGCGCCCGGCGCCAGGTTGGTTACGCAGTTGCTTGTCTGAGCGTAGTTGGCTGACGCGGTCAAACTGCTGATGGCCAGCGTGCCCACTCCGGAATTCGTCACGGTCAAAGTCTGGGGAGCGCTGGTTGAGCCCACGTTCACGCTTCCAAAGTTGAAGACCGAGGAAGGGAAAAGGGAGATCATCGGCGGGTCGAGGAAGACGGAAATCGTGGCCGAGGAGGCGTTAGCGGTGGCAAAATCCAGCGCGCCGCCTACCGTGTCGAAACTGCCGGCCACCACCGCCGAAGGATTGAAGCCTACGGAATAGGTGATGGGGGCCTGCAGGGTGCCGTCGCCATTGCCGAGCAGGATGGCCGCGGTTCCCTCGCTGGTCGTGCCCGCAGTATCCGAGACCAAGACGTCAAGCTTGCCATCGCCGTTGAAATCGCCCACGGCGATGCCGGTGCCATTGCCAGAGGCAAAGTCCTTGTGCTTTTGAAAAATACCGTCGCCGTTGCCGAGCAGGATCGATACCGTACCGCCATTGCTTGTCGCGAGATCCAACTTGCCGTCACCGTTAAAATCAGCGATGGCGATGCCAGTCGGCTGAAAGCCGGTGGTAAAGACCGTCTGCGTCCCGAAAGTGCCGTCACCCTTCCCCAGGAGAATCGAGACTCCGTTCTTTCCGAAGTCCGCCACGGCCAGGTTAGATTTGCCGTCATTGTTGAGATCGGCGACGGCCACAGCGACGGGAGTAGCAGCGACGGTGAAATCTTTGTGGGCCTGGAAAGTGCCGTAGCCCACCCCGAGCAGGATGGAGACGGTCGCGGCCCCACTGTTGGTGACCACGAGATCCTTGATGCCGTCACCGTTGAAATCACCGACCGTCACTCCTTGGGGCGACGTCCCGGTGGCAAAGTCGGTGTGCGTCCCCAAGGTACCGTTCCCGGTGTTGAGCAGGATCGAAACTACGTTCGCGCTCATGTCAGCGGCGGCGATGTCGGGCAGGCCGTCACCATTGAAGTCGGCCACGGCGACGCCCACGGGGCCGGTGTTCGTAGCCGACGTCGAGCCCACCGTGAAGGCGCCATTGCCCTTTCCGAGCAGCACCGAGACCGTGCTGTCGGTGAAGTTGGTTACGGCCACGTCCAGAATGCCGTCGAGATTGAAATCGCTGGTGGCCAGCCCGCTCGGGCCATTGCCTACGCCGGTGGTCAGACGTTCTACGAAGGTGCCGTCGCCATTACCGAGCAGAACCGTGATGGTGTCGGAACCATAGTTTGAACTGGCGAAATCTGCCTTTCCATCGCCGTTGAAGTCGCCGGTGGCAAGGAAGATGGGAAAGTTCCCCGTGGCCGCGTCCACATTGCTCTGGAAAGTGCCATTGCCGTTCCCCAGCAGCACGGACACAGTGTTCGAGTCGTCGTTCACAACTGCCAGATCAGCCTTGCCGTCGGCGTTGAAGTCGCCCACCGCGACAAAGGTCGGTTGCTTGCCCACGTTACTGTCCTGGTGCGCCTGGAAAGTGCCGTTGCCATTCCCGAGCAGCACGGAGACGCTCGCGGATCCAGAATTGGTGACGGTCAAGTCGAGTTTGCCGTCACCATTAAAGTCGCCCACGGCGACCTAGTAAGGAAGGCTGGCGGTGGCCGGGCTGGTTGCGGTCGTGAACCCGCCGCTCCCGTTACCCAGCAGGATGCTGATGGTGTTCGCGCCGCTGTTGGCGATGGCGAGGTCCTGGGTGCCATTGCCGTCGAAATCACCCGTTGCGACGGACCGCGGATCCTCGCCGGTAGCGAATGTGGTCTGAGTCTGGAAGGTGCCGTTGCCGTTCCCTAGCAGGATCGAAACGGTGTTTGAACCCAGATTGACCACTGCCAGGTCGAGATTCCCGTCGCTGGTGAAGTTAGTGGTGGCGATGCCGTCTGGAAGCGTGCCCACGCTGAGTGTCGAACCCGCGGTAAAAGTTCCGTTCGCATTTCCGAGAAGAATGGTAACCGTATCGTCAAAGAGGTTCGTGACCGCCAGGTCGAGCTTGCCGTCCTTGTTGAAGTCAGCCGCGACCATCGCATAGGGGCCGTTACCAGTGGCGTAAGCGACCTGGGAACTGAAAGTGCCGGCGGGCGTGCCGAGCAAGACGTCGACCTTATTGTCCTCCAGATCCGCCACCGCCAGGTCCGGGCGCCCGTCGCCATTGAAGTCGCCGCTGACAATCTGCCGCGGGCTCAGGCCCGTCGCATAGCTGGCCTGGTTGAAAAGATACTGCTGAGCCCATCCGGTGGGAGCAGACGCCAACATCGCCGCCACCGTCGCGACCGCGACAAGAAACCTCTGACTCGCTGCGAACCTCAACTCGATTGCCCCCGAAAAGCGGCGCGATTCAAACGGATTGGCGGTGAAAAGACCAAACTGCGCCAACTCGCCCCCGAAAGTGACTGGCTCTCATGCAGGTCTTGTCAGCGCTCGTGGTATTCTCAGGCCCCGCCAGAGCTCTGTCAAGATAACCACTTGTGGGTTGCACCGTATTGGGCGGGTCGAATCCAAAGGAAGCAACCTGTCGGCGTTCGGCCCCCATTGGAGGCTCTTGGGTCCGATTCCAGTTTTCTTAGGCGGCTCTAATAAAGCCCGTCGGGCAGACCAGCCCAGTTCCCGACCGGCTTGAGGGTCTGTTACTCACCGTCTTAAGCCGATCCTCCGAACTTAATCAAATCAAAGTCCTTTCCACGGTTCAGAGCCCGATGTTCCGGCGGTGTTAGGGGCACAGCCACCGTTTGGCGTGAGGTTTGCACAGGAAGCGGCCGTGGCCGACAAGGAACAAGTCGAAGAGCCGTCCAAGAAGCGTGGCGTAGCGTCACGTGCAATGGTGGTTGTGGCGCTACTGGCTGTCGCCGGAGGCACGTACAAATTCTTCTCGCGACGGCACTCCGCACAGGCCGTCGAGGCCAGATCGGACGAGAACTCCGTTAAGTCCATTCTGCACCTCGAGAGCTTCGTCGTGAATCTCGCTGACCCTGATCAGACCGCGTTTCTGCGGATCGGCATTGACCTTGGATTGACCCAAGCCGGCCCCAGCGGGAAGTCCGCCGAGAAGAACTCACCGGTCCTGCCAAAGGTTCGAGACGCAATCCTGTCGGTGCTGACGACGTGGCAATCGCTGGGGCTACTCGCGCCCGAGGGGAAGGTAAAGTTGAAAGAGCAACTCTTGAATACGCTGCATCAACAAGTTCCCGAAGTCCCGGTCAAGGAAATCTACTTCACTGAATTTCTGGTGCAGCGCTAGGCATGGAAGAGCAGGCGAATCCGGTAACCCAGGCCGCGAAGAGGCAAGAGCGGCGCCCCATTACCCAGGAACGCTGGACTTGGGTGAGCGCCCTGCCCTGCGTGCTGAGCGTGGACTTGCCCACGCCCGTCACGGTCGGAGACGTACTCGATCTGGAAGTGGGATCAGTGATCAGGTCGCACCATTCTCCGTCCAATCCGGTACCCGTTTGGGTCAATGGTGTCGTCATTGGCCGCGCTGAATTTGACGTGGCGGGCAAGGTGCTCGCGGTCCGAATCACAGAGGTCTATTGAGGATCTTGGAAGGAGCGCCCCAGCAGAACCATGGCAGGGCAGAGAAAACTCATGAAGCCAATATCGCTCGTCGCGGGGTTTCGGACCGCGTTGAAGTATTTTCTGAGCCTGGGACACAAGCTCTCCGTGCAGCGCAAAAGCGCCATGCAACTTTGCGAGACCCTCTCCCTGGGAGAAAAAAGGTTCCTGGCGGTGGTGCTCGTCGAGCAGCAGAAATTCCTGGTGGGCGGCGCCGGCAACTCGGTCAACCTGCTGGCAAAGCTTCCCGCCCGGCGGTCCTCTGGGTCGTTGAGCGATGAGGTGCACCTGCTTTGAGAGCCTGGGCAAAGCCGTTGGCCGCGAAACTGGTCCAAATTCTCGGCACCCGGAGGTGGTGGAAGGTCGCTTTGCTGGCCGGAGTCTGGACCGGCGGAACCCGATGCGCTTTGGCCGGCCCGCCACCGGGCCTTACAAACGCGGGAGGGTTCCCCTTACCAGGCGTCGGCGGCGGGACCACGCAAGTCACGTGGATGATACTCGTCCTGCTGACTGTGCTGACGTTGATCCCCGCCATGCTGGTGGCGATCACGCCCTTTGCCCGCATCCTCGTGGTCTTTCACTTTCTCCGCCAGGCGCTGGGGACCCAGACGGTCCCCACCAATCAGACCCTGATCGGCCTGGCGCTGTTCCTGACCTACTTCATCATGCAGCCTGTGGGCGTCCAGGTGTATGACACAGCCATCGCCCCGCTGCAGAAGGGCTCCATCACGGCGATGGAGGCCGTCGACCTGAGCGCCAAGCCGCTGCGCACGTTCATGCTCAAATTCACGCGCGATCAGGACCTTGCCTTGTTCCTGGAACTGTCGAAGGCGCCACGCCCGCGGAATTCAGACGACCTGCCGATGCGAGTCGTCATTCCGGCCTACATGATCTCGGAACTCAAAGCCGGCTTCCAGATCGGCATGGTACTTTTTCTTCCCTTCCTCGTCATCGACTTGGCGGTGGCCTCGGTCACCACCTCGATGGGCATGATGCAGCTTCCGCCGGTCATCATCTCAACCCCCCTGAAGATCATTTTGTTTGTGGTGGTCGACGGCTGGCACCTGGTGGTGGGTTCGCTGCTGAAGAGCTTTTATTAGAGAAAGGAACGGTCTCCATGCCTTCGGATCGAATTGTAACCCTGACGCGAATCACCCTCGAGACCACGCTGTGGCTGGCCGCCCCGATCCTGGGCGTAGCCATCATTGTCGGTCTGGTGGTCAGCGTGATCCAAGTCATGACCTCAATTCAGGAGCAAACCATCAGTTCGGTTCCTCGACTGATGGCGGTGGGAGCCACAACCTTTATCCTGATGCCCTGGTTTCTCAGGAAACTCTCCTATTTCACCCTGCAGTTGCTGAGCGATTTTCACCCCTACCTTCGCTAGCCCTCGGAGCTGGTCCGCCGCTTGCAAGGGTTTGAGAGGTGCCAGCATGGAAGCTCTCATCCAACCCGTTCTAACCAAACTCTTATTCATCGGCCTCCGCGTCAGCCTGGTGATCTTCTTTCTCCCCTTCCTAGGCAGCGGGGCCATCGCAGCGCGGATTAAGGCGGGCTTAACCGTGGCACTGACGGCTTTCCTGCTTCCAGTCTATCTGCCGCCGGCGGCGACTCTGCTCAACGTGAATTGGCTGACGGTCTTGCTGGGCGAAACGCTCGTCGGTCTGGCGCTGGGATTGACGGTCAACTTCATCTTTGAGGCCGTGCAGGTGGCCGGCCAGCTCTGCGGAGTGCAACTGGGCTACTCGCTCGAGACTCTCATCGACCCCATGACCAAGGCGGAAACGCCCATCGTCTCAACGCTCTACTACATGATCGCGACGCTCATTTTCCTCCAACTTAACGTCCATCACTGGATGCTGCGAGCCCTGGCCGAAAGCTTCCAGTATCTCCCTCCCAGCACGTTCGTCACGAACAAAGCGGTGGCCACGGATCTGATTCGAGACTCCGGCCTCATGCTGAGCGTCGGGGTGCAAATCGCCGCTCCGCTGATGCTGGCGGCTTTGATGGTGGACGTCGCTCTCGGATTCATCGGCCGGGCGGCGCCCCAATTGCCGGTCATGCTGGTGGGAATCTCAGTTAAGGATCTCATTGGTATCGCCATGCTTGGCAGCACGCTTGCTTTATGGCCCAGTCAGTTGGAAGGACATTTTGCCAGGGCGGTGCGAGCCGGGGAGCACCTGCTGCACCTAGCCCACTAGGAAGCAACGACTTTGGCAGATAACCGCACTGAAAAGGCGACGCCCAGACGGCGGCAGAAAGCCCGCGAGGAGGGCCAGGTCGTACGAAGCCGCGAGCTCTCCGCATCGCTTGCCCTGATGGCCGGAATCATGGTGATTGCCTGGCAGCCCTTACTCAGCTGGCGGGATCAGTGGCGGGCGTTGTGGTCGAAGCTTCTGGCTCAAGCCAATTCCGGAGACATCACGTCGATGACTCCGTTGCTGCGGGAGTCCGCCCTGGTGGTCATGCGCTGGACTTTGCCGGCTATGTTCGCAGCCTGCGGGCTGTCCGTGCTTGCGAGTCTCGCTCAAGGCGGACTGGTCTTCAGCCCTAAGGCCCTGATGCCCAAGTTCGACCGGTTCAACCCGGCGAACAACGTTGGCAGGATCTTCTCTTTGGGCGGTCTGAGCACGACGCTGAAAGCGCTGCTCCCGATGGGGTTTCTGATCTACCTGTGTACCGGAATCCTGACTCGCGACTGGGCGCAGATGGCGCTGTCTGCCCATGCCACGCCAGGTACCTCCACGGCCTGGATCCTGGGCCGTCTGTTCGAGGTGAGCTGGAAGGCCGCGCTGATCTTCCTGGCCTGGTCGGGAGTCGATTACCTGCTGCAGAAATTCCACTACGAGCGGCGGCTCCGGATGACGAAAGAGGAGACCAAGCAAGAAGGCAAGGACACCGAGGGCAACCCGCAGATCAAGGGGCGGATCCGGCGCCTGCAGCGCCAGGCGCGCCGCCGCTTCCGGATGAAGGACGTGGCGCGGGCCACGGTCGTCGTCACCAACCCGACCCACTTCGCCGTAGCGCTCGAGTATCGCTTCGAGTCGATGGCGGCGCCGGTCGTCATCGCCAAGGGCCGCAACCTGCTGGCGCAGGAGATTAAGAAGTATGCCCTCTGGCATGACGTGCCGATCGTGGAAAACAAGCCGTTGGCGCAGGCGCTTTATAAAGCGGTCGAGGTCGGGGAAGCGATTCCCGAGAAACTCTACACCGCCGTCGCGGAGATTCTGGCCTTCATCTTTAGAACGCAAGGGCGAGCTTTGCCGTCGCACGCTTAACCAAGAGGCTCTCAAGGACCTCGAGAAATCACTATGGCCGCAACACCACCCACGCCGAAGCCGAAGAAATCGAGTAGCGACTGGGTAGTCCCGGTGCTCGGGGTTGCCATGGTCTTCGTGATGCTGGTGCCGCTGCCAGCCGTTCTCCTGGACCTCCTGCTGGCTACCAGCATTACGTCGGCGGTGGTGGTGATGCTGACCTCGATGTACATCGAGCGGCCGGTGCAGTTCTCCGTCTTCCCTTCTTTGCTCCTCCTCCTGACGCTCTTCCGTCTGTCCCTGAACCTGGCGAGCAGCCGGAGGATTCTCCTGCATGGCAACGAGGGGCCCACCGCGGCCGGTCACGTCATCGAGGCCTTCGGCCAGTTCGTGGTGGGCGGGAATTACGTGGTCGGCTTCGTCCTGTTCATCGCGTTGATTGTGATCCAGTTTGTGGTGGTCAACCACGGCGCCGTGCGGATCGCGGAAGTCACCGCCCGCTTCACCCTGGACGCTCTGCCGGGGAAGCAGATGGCCATCGACGCCGACCTGGGCGCCGGTCTGATCGACGAGAAGCAGGCGCGCGCGCGGCGCGAGCAGATCGGACGCGAGGCCGAGTTCTACGGGGCCATGGACGGCGCCGCCCGCTTCAGCCAGCGGGACGCGGTGGCCACGATTCTGATCACGGCCATCAATATCATCGCGGGTTTCCTCATCGGGGTCTTCTATCTCGGCATTCCCTTCCAGGAAGCCCTGCGCACCTATACCATCCTGACGGTCGGCGACGGGTTGGTCACCATGATTCCGTCGTTGCTGGTCTCGGTCGCGGGCGGCATGGTCGCCACCCGCGCCTCGGCGCAGGCGAGCTTGAGCGCCGATCTGGCCGGACAGCTCTTGCTTCGAGCCCGTCCTCTCTGGATCGCCTCGGGCGTGATGTTCACGCTGGGGCTGATCCCCGGGCTTCCCAAGCTGGCGTTCTTCACCCTCTCCGGAGTGGTCGGTTTCCTGGCGACCCGCACCAAGAGATGGGCCGCAAGCGAAGCGAAGACAGCGGCCGCCGCCGCCGGTACCAAGCCCTCGCCGGAAGTATCGCCCATTCTGCCCAAGCTCGACGACCTCGCTCTGGAAGTGGGCTACGGTCTCGTTCCTCTGGTGGATCAGGCTCAAGGCGGGCAACTCCTGCAACGGGTCAAGGCCCTCCGGAAGCATCTGGCCTCGCAACTGGGCTTCATCGTGCCGCCCGTTCACATCACCGACAACCCTCAACTCAAGCCCCGCGAGTATTTGGTTCGCTTGCGGGGCGCCGAGGTGGCGCGCTGGGAGATGTACCAGGACTGGCTGCTCGCCATCAGCTCGGAGATTTCCGGCCAGCCCATCGAAGGCCGGGACACCCGCGAGCCCGCGTTCGGTGTCGAGGCCAAGTGGATTCAGGCCGGTCAGAGGGAACGGGCTCTGGCCGCCGGCTACGCGGTGGTCGATCAGACCTCGGCCATGGCAACCCACGTGGCTGAAGTGATCAAGCAGCATGGCTTTGAACTGCTCACCCGGCAGGAGACCAGGCGCCTGCTGGATGCGCTTTCGGACTCCCAACCCAAACTGGTCGAGGAGTTGGTGCCCAAGGTGATGAGCCTCGGCGAAGTTCACCGGGTTCTCCAGCAGCTGCTGCGGGAACAAGTCTCGATCCGCGACCTCACGACGGTTCTCGAGACCATGCTGGACCTGGCGGCGGTCAACAAGAACCCCGTGGTGTTGGTCGAAGGCATCCGGCAGGCCCTCGGGCGCACGCTGGTCCAGCCTTTCCTCGACGAGGAAGGAAAGCTCACGGTGCTCACGGTCGACCCGCAGCTCGAGGAACAGATCTCCCAGGTATTCGAACCGCAGGCGCAGGGCAATCGCCTGGCGGTCTCGCCGGCCGCCTTCTTGCGGCGGCTGGTCGACGGCCTGCGGAATTTCATGGGCGGGCAGTTGGGTTCCATGCCGCCTGTCCTGCTGTGCGGTTCACCGGCGCGCTTCCATTTGCGGCGCATGCTGGAGGCTTTCGTTCCCAAAGTGGTCGTGCTCTCGCCGGCGGAAATTCCCACCGTGGTTCTCATTCAGTCAGCCGGAGTGTTGCATTAACGCGACCAGGAGTTGAACTCACATGATGACGCAGACCAAAGCAGCCAAGGAAACCTACCGGGCGATCGCTCAACTGGACCAGCAGGAACGCGATCGTCTCGTCATGGAGCATCTGCCCCAGGTGAACTACATCGCGCGCCGGATTCACAACCGGGTGTCGGAGCACGTGCCGCTCGAAGATCTCATGAACGCCGGCGTGGTCGGTCTGCTGGAGGCGATCAATCATTACGATCCCAGCCGCAACGTCAAGCTGATGACCTTTGCCAAGCTGCGCATCGAGGGCGCCATGCTCGACAGCCTGCGCGACCTGGATTGGAGCCCGCGGGAGCTGCGGCGCAAAGGGCGGCAGGTTGAGGAGGCCCTGCAGAAGCTGCGCGCTTCTCTGGGACGCGCCCCCTCGGAGGCGGAGATCGCCAAGCAGATGGGCATCAGCCGGGATGCGCTGCAGGACCTGCTCTGCGACCTCCGCGGCCTCGATCTGGGAAGCCTGGAAGCGCTCGCGGCCCAGAGCGAACGCGACGACCAGATTTATAACTACCTTCCGACCTCGCGCGAAGACGATCCGCTCTGTCTTTGCCTCCAATCCGAGATGCGGGAATGCCTCTCCCAGGCGGTGGGCGAACTGCCGGAGCGCGAGCGTCAGGTGCTGGCGCTGTACTACGTCGAAGAACTGACCATGAAAGAAGTGGGCCTGGTGCTCGGAGTGGGCGAGGGGCGGGTTTCCCAGATCCACTCCGCCGCCCTGCTGCGCCTGCGCGCACGGCTGCAGGATCTTCTTTCGTCGCGGCGTGTTCGAAAGCCTATACCTTAAGGAGCGCGAGGGCTGAGCATGGACAAGATTCTGAACCAAGAAGAGATCGATGCGCTCCTGCGCGCCGCCCGCAACCGGCCGGGGCGGGCCGGGGCGGACCGCGAAGGATCGGCCGAGCGGGTGGTTCCCTTTGTCTTCGGGCAGAGCGGTGGCATCACCTCCCAGCAGATCAGCGCGGTCAATCTTCTCCACGAAACCTTCGCCCGGAACCTGAGCCAGCGCTTCTCCGCCTACCTGCGCGCCATGTTTGAAGTCACGCTGGTGTCGGTGGAACAGCTTCCCTTCACCGAGCTGCTGCAACAGATCGCGGAACGGAGCTACCTGGCGGCGATTCATGTGCAGCCGTTTGACGCCAACGTGCTGTTCGAGCTCGATCTGGCCATGCTCTTCCCGGTCATCGACCTGCTCCTGGGGGGCGACGGTAAAGCCGAACCCCCGGCGCGCGACGTCACCGAGATCGAGGAACTGATCCTGCAAAACGTGATTGAGATCGTCTTCGAGGAGCTGGAGCGGGCCTGGGACAACCTGGTGAGCATGAAATTCAGCTTTGAGAGGCGCCAGCAGCATGCCCAGGTCGCCCGGCTGATCCCCTCCAACGAGCGCGTGTTGGCCATCAGCTTCGAAGTGCAGGTTCCGGGCCGACGGGGCACTCTCACCTTCGGGTTTCCGGCCTCGGTGTCGGGCGCCTTGCTGCGCAAGATTTCGGAACAGTCCCTGATTCGCAAGCGGCACGTGGCGCCCGACTACATTGCCGAACGCCAGCGCCGGGTGCGGGACTGCAGCTTCGCCTTGGAGATGAAACTCCCCGACATTCCCATCCGGGCCGAGAAACTGCTTCGCCTTGAAGTCGGTCAAACCCTGGCGCTGCCGCATAGCGTTGACCAGCCGGTCCTGATGACGGTCGCCAATCAGAGAATGTTCACGGCCCACCCCGTGCGGGTGCGCAACCTGCGCGGGGGATTGGTGCGCGCGCAACTGCCCCTGGTTGCACTTTCAGCGAAGGAGATCGAATGAGCAGCAGCATCGCTTCCCCACGGACTAAACTCGCGCTGGAGGATTACCGCCAGACCTGGGCCCAGGCGACCTCGGATGTCCTGAGCCAGATCGCCGGCCTGCCATTTCGCACCGGGGTCTTGGCCATCGAGGGACCTTGTCCCTCCCCGGCGGACGCCGTCTCGTACTTCTGCCTTTCCATGGGCGACCCCTTGATGGGCGAGCAGACGCTGTCCGTTTCGGCGGCGGACGCCCTGGCGCTCTCCCAGTTGCTGATGGGCGAGCCCTTGAGCGCCGAAGGCCAGCTCGACAACGACCACCGCGACGCCTTGGCCGAACTGGTTCGCCAGATCGCGGGCTCCGCGGGGCTGGCGCTGGGCGCCCGGCTCGGCGAAGGCGTGGAGGTCAAGCTCATCGGCGCCCTGCCGCCCTCCTGGTTGACGCCGTCCTCCCCGGGCTTCATCGCTCAGCTCACGAGTTCCGAATCGCTCACGGTGGCGATTCGCATGCAGCTCAGCCCCGACCTCAGCGCCTCGCTGGCGCCTGCCGAGCTCGCCGGAGCGGAGACCAAGGCTCGGGGCGCCTCGAGCCCGGCCCCTCGCGAACCGAACCTGGAGTTCCTGAAAGACATCGAGCTCAGCGTGACCTTGCGCTTTGGCAAGCGCAACCTGCTGCTGAGCGACATCCTTGAGATCAGCCCGGGCGCGGTGCTCGAACTCGACCAGCAGGTGCAGGAGCCAGTGGAGCTGCTGGTCGGCAAGAAGGTGATCGCGCGCGGCGAGGTCGTGGTGGTGGAAGGGAATTACGGCTTGCGGGTGACGGAGGTCGTGAGCCCGGTGGAACGCATCGAATCGCTGCGGGACTAGCCAGCTAGCCTCGAGCCGCATCCTAGTGGGCGGGCGGCGCCGCCGGCGCGGCGGAGCTTTCCGCAGCCGCGGGGTCGGGCGGCACCAGGTAATGCACGATCACCGAAATCCGGCGGTTGGAGGGATCGGCCGGATCGTCGGGCCGGCGCGGCCTTTGATCGGCGAAGCCCCGCACCTCCGTCACTTGATCCTCCCGCAGACCGCTCTGCTGAAAGAGGCGCCGGGCCGAGTTGGCGCGGTCCGTCGAGAGTTCCCAATTGCCGTAGTCACGACGGCCGGTGTAAGGCCGCGAGTCGGTATGTCCCTCAATGGAGATTTTGTTCGGAAGCTTGCCGAGCTGGGCGGCGAGGGTGAGCAGGAATTCCCGGCCGCTGCCGTTCAGCTCCGGGCTGCCGCTGTCGAAAAAGGTTCCATCCTTTGTTTCCAGCAGCTCGATCCGGAGCCCTTCGGGCGTGACCGTGATATCGACCTTGTCTTTGAGGCTCTCAAGGTTAGGGACCTGGCGGATGGCCTTCTGCAGCTGCTCTTTGAGCTGCTGCATGTTGTCTTTGGTCACCACAAAGTTCTGGCCGGAACCCGCGCCGTTGCTGCTCGGCTTCTTGGTGCTGGCGGAAGGATCTTTGAAGTACCCTCCGACCGCCTCCCGGATCTGCTGGTTGGTGTTCATCAGCCAGAGCACGATGAACAGGGCCATCATGGCCGTCACAAAGTCGGCGTAGGCCACCTTCCAGGCGCCGCCGTGGTGGCCGGCGTGCCCGCCTTTCTTCTTGACGATGACGACGGTGGTTCCGGCCGTGGAATTCGAGTGCCCGCTCACGCCGCCTCCTCCGTCACCGCCGGCGCCGCCGCGGCCGTGTTCCTACAATACGTCTCGGTTTCCTGAAAGCTCGGCCGCAGGTGTCCGGGAATGGTCCGCCGTCCGAGTTCCACCGCCATCAGGGGCGCCGTCCCCTTGATGAAGGCGTTCATTACCACCCGCAAGACGTGGTAGTAGGCCTGCTCTTCCTCGGCCGCCTTCGCCATATTGGCGGAAAGCGGCCCGACGAACCCGTAGCACAACAGGATTCCCAGGAAGGTGCCCACCAGCGCCGCCGCCACCTTGTGACCGATCTGTTCCGGCGGCCCGCCCAGCGCACCCATGGTGATCACCACCCCCAGCACCGCGGCGACGATGCCGAGGCCGGGCAGCGAGTCCGCCATGCTGGTCAAGGCGGCCACCGGCTGGGTGGCGTCGCGATGGTGGACCTCCATGTCGGTCTCCATCATCTGGTCGAGGTCGAAAGCCTCGACTCCTCCGCTCGAGGCCATCCGCATGGTGTCGCACACGAAGTCGCGGACATGAGAATTGGCAAGAAATTCGGGGTACTTGGAGAGAATCTGGCTCTTGTCAGGCGCGTCGGCGTCCCCTTCGAGCGCCACCAAACCCTCGCGGCGGGCCCGATTGAACAGCTCGTACATCATCTTAAGGGAGTCCAGATAGAGCTGCTGGCTGAACTTTGACTTGCCGAAGACTCCGCCCAGCCCGGCGGCGATCTTCTTGAGGATGTGAAGCGGATTGGCAATCAGCAAGGTCCCGACCGCAGCCACCGCGATGATCACGAACTCGGAAGGCTGGACCAGAACCGGCAGCTTTCCGTGTTCCATCAGGAAGCCCCCGATCACCGCACCGAAGACCACCACGATCCCGATAATCGCGAACATGTCGACTCAAACCTCAGAAGAAATGGGGTTGCTCTCTCGACGACCGCTGCCGGCACCGTTGCCGATCGGCGCTCCGACCCTGGCTTGGAGCCCCAATTGAAGGTTGCGTCCGGCCCCGTGAAAGCGCTCCTGTCGAGCCTCTCGGATTAGATATCGGTCGAGGAGGCAACTCCCTTTAAATTGGGCGGACCAGGCTCACTCCTTCCCAATTTCGCGCCGCTCTTTCTCGCAGCCTCTCCGGCCTTGTACTGATTCTAAATGGGTTGCCGCGATGACATCCGCCAACGCGTGGCTTCGTTTTGGGTTTGTTTTGCTTCTGTTTTTCCGGCCCCTTTTTGATATCATCATCATTAGAATCTGTCGGTTACAGGTTTGGGTTCCTGTAAGGTTTATCTTCGGGCTGTCCGGGCGGTTGTGACATTAAGTCTAATTCGCACAATAGGTTCCTAATTTGGGTTCGAAAGGCCCTTGCCCCCCATTGGGGCCCCTTCCAATGACGGCTTGCCGGACTCGCTGACTCGCCCTCGCTTCCGCTGGGGCTGGAGCGCTTCCTCCGCGTCCTTGAACGCTCCCAGGCGGGCCTCGATGGCCTTCCGGAGTGACGGCATGTCGCCATGATGGCCATCCGCCCCAAATTGCTTGCGCAGCCAGTAATCCGTCTTCTAGTTTCCCATCCGGGCCTGATTGAGAAACCTGGGCAGGTAATACTGCTCGATGTTGCGGTCCGCGTCCCACAGCTTCTCGCCCTGGACGCCGTTCTGCACCAGGGCCAGTTTCAGCCACCAGGCGGTCGCAACCCATTGCAGGCGAATCTCCAGCCACGCATCCCCTCGCCACAGCTCCGGTTTGAGGAAGAAGAACTGGGCCATCAGGTCGCGCCAGATGCGCCTCAGTTCCCGCGCCTCGCCGGGCTCAAGGAGGTAGGCCAGGCTCGTGTCCAGGCGATTGAGCGCCGACCGGCGGCGTCCTTCAGGAGTGCGCGGTCCGCGCGAGAGGCGGGCGTTGGCCCGCTGCGCGCGCAGCTTGGCCGGGGTCACACGAATCGGTTTGCGGCGGGGCGACTCGGGCGCCGGAGCAGCTAGCGAGTGGGGCGGGACATTGAGTGGAGTTTCTGCCATCAGGGACACCTGTAACCACGACCAGAATGTTAAGCGTCTCCCAAGCGTCCCGAATAGGAGAGTATACTAAGTGCTTATGTAGGTCAAGATAAAAGAAGGCCGCGCGAACCGCCGCCGACGCCGGAGTCATGGATCGAGATCACCTAAACACCTTCAGGTGCTGAGCCATCGGCGGCCTGAAGGCGCGCTTTTCTCTTGACTATAGGTTATTAGTAGCATAGTATAGACCCGCGGTCCGCAGCCAACCTTTCGTAACCCGCTGCAGACCTGCAGGATTGAGATATCGGGAGCTTCCTTCGATGATCCGGGCGCCGAGGCGCGCTGCCCCGTCTCGCCGAGCCTCCCTCGAACAAGAAACCCTCTGGCAGGCCGGCCTTCAACGGGCACCCAGGGACGACGGGCCCGCCGTGCGGCTGCAGGCAGCACGACCGCCCAGGGAACGATGAAGATGACCGTCGAAACGAAGGTCACAGCGGCGTTCGCCTTGGCGTTTGTGGTGATCGTGTCGCTCGGCGTTCTGCAATACCAGGCCGTGCGGCGGCTTGCCGATGACGAGGGCCGGGCCTCACGCCGCTACCATATCCTCAAGGAACTCGGGGCTGTCACCAATATGGTGGGCGAAGCCGACGAGGCCGCCCGCAGCTTCGCCGTAACCGGCAACCGTAGCTACCGCGACTACTATGTGCGCAAAATGTCGGAGGTTCGCCAGCACCTGGACGAAGTCCGCCGTCTGACGGCCCGTGACGCCCCCCAGCAGGAGAGACTTAATCGGCTGGCGCCGCTGCTCGACCAGACCCTTCACGCCCCGGAGAAGGTCATGCTCGGGGCGGGAGGCGGCACGATCGACGATATCGACGACCTCACGGCCGTCATGGAGTCCGCGGAGCTCGAAGCCCTGGAACAAAGACGCCAGGCGGCTACCCGGGCGGACCGGCAGATCAGCGAACTCATTGCCCTGGGCGGGGTGGCCGCCTTCCTGCTGCTTGGTTTTGCTGCCCTGGTGCTTCACTTTGACGCGGCCCAGCGCCGGCGGGCGGACGAGCGCTTTCGACGCTTGCTGGAGTCAGCGCCCGACGCCGTGGCTCTGGTCAACCGCCAGGGACAAATCGTCCTGGCCAACGCCCAATTGAACCGGCTCTTTGGATACTCCAAGGACGAGGTCCTGGGACGCGAGATTCAGATGCTGCTCCCGGAGCGCTTCCGCGCACGGAACCCGGAGAGCCCCGGAGGCTTCTTCACCGAATCGGGCGTGCGGCCCATGGGAGCCGGCCTGGAGCTTTACGGCCTGCACAAGGACGGCCACGAGTTTCCGATTGAAATCAGCCTCAGCCCCCTCGAGATGGAGGAGGGGATGCTCGTCCTGAGCGCCATCCGCGACGTTTCGGAACGTAAACGGGCCGAGGCGCAACTGGCGGCGGAAAGGGATCTGCTGCACACCCTGATGGATAACATCCCCGACCACATCTATTTCAAGGACACGAAAAGCCGCTTCACGCGCATCAATCGCGCCCAGGCCTGTGTCTTAGGCGTCAGCCGGCCGGAGGAGGCCATAGGCAAGACGGATTTCGACTACTTCACCGAACAGCATGCCGCCGAGGCCTTTGCCGACGAGCAGCAGATCCTGCGGACGGGCGCGCCCCTGATCGGCAAAGTGGAGGAATCCTCCCGGCCGGACGGCGTCGCGGTCTGGGTCAACAGCACCAAGGTGCCGATTCGGGACGCCGAAGGCCGGATCACCGGCCTCTTCGGCGTGAGCCGCGACGTCACCCGGGCCAGGCTGGCCGAAGAGGAATTGCGGCAGAGCCGGGAGCGGCTGGCGCTGGCATTGCAAATCGCTCAGACCGGGGCCTGGGAGTTCGATCTGGTCACCCAGCAGTCCATCCGCTCGCTCCGGCACGACGAGATCTTCGGCTATCCCGCGCCCCTGGCGGAATGGACCCTGGAGACCCTCCTAGGGCGGGTGGTGCCGCAGGACCGGGAGGAGGTCCAGCACGCCTTCGAGCAGGCCCTCGCTTCGGGCGAGGGCGCCGTCGAGTGCCGCATTACGCGCGCCGACGACCAGTCGATCCGCTGGATCGCGCTGCAAGGCCGAGTGTATCGCAACGACCAGGGCCAGGCGATGAAGATGATGGGCGTGGTGGCGGACATCACCGAGCGCAAGCGGGTGGAAGAGGCCATCCGCCGGGCCAACGAGGAGCTCGAAGAGCGGGTGACCTGTCGCACCGCCGAGCTGGCACGAACCAACGAGGAGCTCGAGCTGCAGCTGGCGGAGCGTAAGCGCGCCGAAGAAGAGATTCGCCGCCTCAACGAAGAGCTGGAGACGAGGGTCCAGAGGCGCACGGCCCAGCTCGAGGCAGCCAACCAGGATCTGGAGGCCTTCACCTACTCGGTGGCCCACGATCTGCGCGCCCCTCTGCGCCACATCCTGGGTTTCTCCAAGGCGCTGATGGAGGACTTCGGCCCGCAGCTGCCGCCCGGCGCTCAGGAGTGCGTCCGGGACATCGGCGAGGGCACCGAGGAGATGGGGCGCCTAGTGGATGATCTGCTGGGGCTGGCGCGCGTGGGACGGCAGGAGTTGACCATGCAGGTGGCCGGTCTCGAGGCGCTGGTGGAAGAGGCGCGCAAGGACCTGAAAGGCGAGACCGAGGGCCGGGACATTCGCTGGCAAATTGGCGAGCTTCCCTTTGTGGAGTGCGATCCCGGTCTGATGAGGCAGGTCTTCCTCAACCTGCTCTCCAACGCCGTCAAGTACACGCGCCCGCGCCGGCCGGCGGTGATCGAAGTCGGCCAGACGAGACTGGACGGCCAGACGGTGGTCTTCGTGCGCGACAACGGCGTGGGCTTCAGCGCCAAACACGCCGGAAGGCTCTTCGGCGTCTTTCAGCGGCTGCACCGGCGGGAGGATTTCGAGGGCACCGGGGTGGGATTGGCGACGGTACAGCGGATCGTCCACAAGCACGGCGGCCGCATCTGGGCGGAGGCCGAGCTCGGCAAGGGCGCCACCTTTTATTTCAGCCTGGCCGCTCCCGAGGAACGGGGGGCGCCGGATGCGGCCCTTCAGGCGGCCAGAGCGGGACAAGGAGGAGGATGATGGAACCGGCCGTTGAGATCCTGCTGGTGGAGGACGATCCGCGCGACGTGCGGTTGACGCTGCGCGAATTCGAAGGCATGAAGAGCCGGATCGGGGTCGCGCGCGACGGGGAAGAGGCCCTCGACTTTCTGTTTTGCCGCGGTCCTTACGCCGACCGCTCCCCCCTTCATCCGCCCAAACTGGTCCTGCTGGACCTGAAACTGCCCAAGGTGGACGGGCTGGAGGTCCTCCGCGAGATCAAGAGCAGGCCGGAGACCCAGTCCATTCCGGTGGTGGTGCTGACCTCGTCCCGGGAAGAGCGGGACATGGCCGAGAGCTACCGGCTGGGGGTCAACAGCTACGTCCAGAAACCGGTCGATTTCGATGAGTTCCGTCAGGCCATCAAGAGCCTGGGGTTCTACTGGCTCGTGGTCAACCAGCCGCCGCCGCACCAGGCTTTCGAGTGACGGTCAGGTTTGCGCCGTAGTAGGATGAAGACCCTGACCATGGACGACCGGCCGTCGAACAAGAGCGTAGCGCCGTCTTCCGAGGCGCTGCTCCGCTTGCAGGCTCAGGCCTTGGAAGGCGCGGCCAACGCCATCCTCATCACCGACCGCCTGGGACGGATCCTCTGGGTGAATCCGGCCTTCACCACCCTGACCGGATACACTGCGGCCGAGGCGCTCGGCCAGACCCCGCGCATCCTGAGATCGGGCGAACACGATGCCGCCTTCTACGAGAACATCTGGCAGACGCTGCTCGCCGGCCGGGTCTGGCGTGGCGAGATCATCAACCGGAACAAGGACGGCAGCCTCTGCCTGGAGGAAGCCACCATCACTCCGGTGCGCGGCCACGACGGCGAGATCACCCATTTCGTCGACATCAAGCAGGACGTCACCGAGAGCAAGCGGGTGCAGGAGGCGCTGAACCGCTCCGAGGAGCAGCTCCGCCGGGCACAGAAACTCGAAGCCATCGGGCGGCTGGCTGGGGGCGTCGCTCACGACTTCAACAACCTCTTGACGGTCATCAACGGCTGTGCGCAGCTGGTTCTGGACAGCATCGACCGGGACAGCCCGACCGCTCAGCAGGTCCAGGAAATCCTCCAGGCCGGGGAGAGCGCGGCGCGCCTGACCCGCCAGCTTCTGGCCTTCAGCCGCCGTCAGGTGCTCGTTCCCAAGATCATCGATCTCAACGGCGTGATCAACGACATGGGAGCGATGGTGCGGCGGTTGATCGGCGACGACATTGAGGTCACCGTCCTCGCCCGGGCCGACCACGCTTGGATCAAAGTGGATCCCGGGCAGATCGAACAAGTGGTCATGAACCTGGTCGTGAATGCCCGGGACGCGATGCCCCGGGGCGGGCGCCTGACCCTGGAAACAGCCAATGAGGATTCGCCCGACGCGGGCTACACGCCGCCGGGGGAAGCGCCTGCCAACTTGCAACCCGGCCCGCACGTGGCGCTGACCGTGCGGGATAACGGGTCCGGAATGGACGCGGAAACGCAGGCGCACGTTTTCGAGCCCTTCTTCAGCACCCGGGAAGACCATGGCACCGGCTTGGGCCTGGCAACGGTCTATGGAATCGTGCGCCAGAGCGGCGGCCAGATCGCCGTCCAGAGCGAGCCAGGACTCGGCACCACGTTCAAGGTTTATTTCCCGTGCGCCGACCCGAGTCCGCAGGAGCCAAGCTCGTCGAGCCGGCTGCGCGTGGAGTGGAAGCGCGCGGCCGAGGTTAAGGGTTCGGCCACGGTTCTGCTGGTGGAGGACGAAGATGGGGTCCGCCGGCTGGCGCAGCGCATCCTGGAACGGGAGGGACTTGCCGTTCTGATCGCCCAACGTCCGAGCGAGGCTCTGTCCCTGTCGGAACGGCATGCGGGTCAAATCGACCTGCTGCTGACCGACGTCAAGCTGCCGGAAATGAATGGCCCGGAACTGGCGGAGCGGTTGCGCACGCTGCGGCCCGAGATGAAGGTCCTGTTGATGAGCGGCTACACGGACGACTCCACCATCCGGCAGGTGCTCCGGAAGCCAGGCCACTATTTCCTTGGAAAACCCTTTACTCCAGACGCTTTGACCGAAAGCGTCGGCCAGATCCTGGGCGCTGGCTAAGCAACTTTGCGGTCGTCGCCGAAATCATGGGGGATCCTCCATCGTGGACTCTCGATCTTCGCTGGGGATCATGGGTGACAGCTCCCGCCTGCCAAGGCCGTCCGCCTTGGCTCTTCCCGCCGCGCGCACAGCCTTGAAACAGGTCACGTTGAGGAGGATCCAGCCCACATGATACGGATTCTTTTTGTAGACGACGAACAGAGAGAACTCGACAGCTTGCAGCAGCTGCTCCGACCCCATCGTCACCAGTGGGAGATGGCGTTTGCCTTGGGAGGTGAAGCTGCCCTGGCCATGATGGCCAGCGTTCCCTTTGACGCGATCGTTTCCGATATGCAAATGCCGGGCATGGATGGGTCGGTCCTGCTGGAGCGGGTGCGGCAACGACACCCCAAAGTGGTCCGCATCGTCCTCAGCGGGTACACCGAACTTGAAGCTGCCTTCCGGGCCGTCCAGGTCGCTCACCAGTTCCTGCTGAAGCCTTGCGATGCCGGCACCCTGCAGGTGGCCATCGAGCGCGCCTGCAGCCTGCAGAGTATCCTGTCGAGTGAGACCCTGGCCGCAACGGCCGGGGCCTTAGGCGAGTTGCCCTCCGCGCCCCGGGTTTACACCGCCTTGACTCAAGCCCTGGCTGATCCGGACTCTTCGCTGGAGGATATCGCCCGAATTGTCGAACGGGACGTGGCGATCTCTGCCAAGGTGCTCCAACTGGTGAATTCCGCCTTCTTTGGGCTCACCCGGAACATCACCTCTCTGAGCCACGCCGTCAGTTATCTGGGCGTCAGCATCCTTCAGAGTCTGGTGATCTCGGCGGAAGCCTTTCGGATTTTCAATCCCAGTGAGCCCATCGAGGGATTTTCCATTGATGAGTTTCAGAGTCACGCCGGGCTGACCGCGCGAATTACGAGCCTGTTCTCTTTGGCAAAATACCTGGTAGATTCAGCGATGGTTGCCGGTCTCCTGCACGACGTGGGCAAGCTGGTGCTGGCCTCCCGCTTACCCGGCCGATTTCGCGAGGCCCTCCGCCGCGCCCGGGAGCGGCAGCAGCCTCTCTATCGGGTCGAGGAGGAGGTCTTCGGAGTGAGCCACGCCGAGGTTGGAGCTTATTTGCTGGGCTTGTGGGGGCTGCCGACGTTTGTGACCGAGGCGGTCGCTCATCATCACGCACCCACCCGCGTGCCCCACCACAACTTCGATCCGCTGGCGGCTGTCTATCTCGCCAATCTCCTGGCCCATCAGGCCGTGAGATCCCCGGAGGAGCCCCCTTCCGATGCGGTGAACCAGGAATTGCTGGAGAGTTTGGGTGTAGCCGACCGCTATCCGGCCTGGCAGCAAGCCTCCCAGCAACTCGCCGCCGAGTCTCTCGAGGCTAGCCGGGCGAGGGGATGAGGGACATCCCTCGCCTGTCACGGCGCCCTGGCGGTCGAGTGGTATCCGCCGCCGCTGTGGATGAGAGGTTTCTAAAGTAGCGCGGGCGGGCCCACCCTAACTGGCTACTTAATCAGACCTTAGCAACTCCGCAAGCCTTTTGGCTGGCCGCTTGCCAGAGCAAATCTCGGAACCGTCCGCGGTTCTCTTGTATGGCACTGGAAATCGTCACCGCGCCCTCACAGCAGGCTTCCCAGCCATCGTCGGAGGCCAAGCAGGCGCCGGCATCAGCGAGCGGCCATACGTCCTTCTGGCACGAGTTGATCGCGCACGTTGCCTCCCTGGCCGGAATCTCGCCCAGCTTGGCTCTCGGTGTCGCCAACCGGGAGTCGGGCCTTAATCCCCGCGCCGTCAACCCTTCCAGTGGCGCCCTAGGAATGATGCAGCTGATGCCCCAGACGGCCGCGGCACTGGGCGTCGATCCTCATGACGCGGTGGGAAATATCGTCGGCGGGGTTCGGTATCTGCAGGAACAGCTCGCCCATTTTGGAGACGAGGCCAAGGCGCTGGCGGCCTACAACTGGGGCCCGCGTCACGTGGAAGAAGCGGTAGAGCGCTGGGGAGCCAACTGGCTCAGCCATGCGCCCGGCGAGACCCAACGCTACGTGACCTCGATCCTGGCGTCGGCGGGCACCGGCGCAGCTGCGGGGCTCGATCCTGGCGCCGCCGAGCAGCTGCTCTCCAAGGTGCTCGGCTCGTCTTCTTCTCCAGGGCGCCCAGATCCGGCGGTGGCAGCTCAAGCGTCCAGTATTCGCTCCGCTCTGGCCGCTTATCTTCTCTCCGAGGTTCTCGATTGACCTTATATCGGACCGCCGAAGACGGGCAGGCCAGGAGACGTGAGAGTCGTTCTGCGGCGCGGCCGCTAGGGCTTGCGGGGTGTTTGAAGGGCCTGAAAGGGGGTCAGGGTGTCCCAGAAGGTCGGGTTGAGGACCACGATGTCGACGCGCCGGTTCAATGCTCGTCCTTCCGGTGTGTCGTTGGAGGCCATGGGGCGGAATTCGGCGTAGCCGGCAGCCGACAGTCGCTGCGGCTCGATCCCGTATTGGGAGGTAAGCAGATCGATCATCGCGGTCGCTCGCGCCGCCGAGAGATCCCAGTTGGATTTGAAGGCCGCGTTGTGAATCGGGACATTATCCGTATGGCCTTCGATGCGAATGAACTCCTCACGGGGCTGCAGGATCCTGGCCATCTTGGCCACGGCGGGCACGGCGCTGGGTTTCAGGGTCGCGGACCCGCTGTCGTAGAAGCCGATCTCGCGCAGACTGACCACCAGGCCCTCGCGGGTGAGCCGGACGCTGGCTTGATGACTCCTGATCTCCCGGGCGAGAGCCGCTTCCAGTTCCTGCCGGATCTTGTCGGGCTTCGGAAGCACCTGGCTGGCGGGACTCAGTTGCGTGTACTGCCTCGGAACGATGCGCCCCAGTTCCTCGCTCCGGATGGCGCTGTCGATCATCTGGGCCTTGGAGAAAGGTTCCGGGGTCTGCATCAGATTCGCCTGGGTGCTTGAGGGCGTAAACATTCCCAGCCGCTGGAAGGCCACCTGGATTGCCAGAGCCAGATTGCCCACCTTGCGCTTATCCACCTGCGAAGAGGCGAACATCACCACAAAGAAAGCGAAGAGCAAGGTAATGAAGTCCGCATAGGACACGAGCCAGCGCTCGTGGTTGGCGTGACCCGCGGCTCTCCTCCGGCTCATTGACTCTTACCCGCAGGCTTGGGCTCTTGGGTGCGGCTTTCGGCCAGGTATCCGCGCAGCTTGGTCTCAACCACCCGGGGATTGAGCCCTTCGAGAATCGAGATCACGCCCTCCAGCATCATCTCGCGGGTCAGCTGTTCTTCCCGAATGCGGATCTTGAGCTTTCCCCCGGAGGGAAGGAAGAAGAGGTTGGCGCTTCCCACTCCGTAGACCGTGGCCACGAAAGCCACCGCGATACCCTTTCCGACTTCATCGATGTTTTCGAGGTGCTGCATCACTTGGATCAGTCCGAGGACGGCTCCGATGATGCCGATGGTCGGCGAGAAGCCTCCGGCCGATTCGAAGACTTGCGGCAGCTTCTCCTCATGCTCGGCCTGGTTCTCCATGTCGAGCTCCATCATCTTGCGGAGCTCCTTGGGCTCGGTTCCGTCGACCGCCAGCATCAGCGCCTTCTTCAGAAAGGGATCCTCGATCTCGGGAAGGGCCGCGTCCAGCGAGACAATGCCGTCGCGGCGGGCGCGGTTGGCGTAGCCCACAATCTCATGGATGAGGTTCTCGAGATCCCGCCCGCGCTCGAAGAACACGCTGGAGAGCCGCTTGACGCTGGCCAGAACCACCGGCAGCGGGAAGGAGACCAGGACCGCGCCGATCGTGCCTCCCAGCACGATCATGGCGGCCGTAGGCTGCAGGATCTGGCTGACACTTCCGCCTTCGATCGTGAGCCCGCCGATGATGCCGGCGAGCGCCAGCACCAGGCCGCCAATTGTGCCCTTATCCACCGAAGTGGCTCCTCACTCGACTTCTCCCCCCGAAGGGTCTTCGGCCGGCGGGTTGATAATCGGAGGCAAGGCCGCCAGCGAGGTTGGCAGCAGCCGTCGCCGGAACTTCAGGATCATTTCAATGATCTGCTCGACCGTCTCCCGGACCACGAGTTTCTCGCCGGTCACCAGCGTAATCACGGTGTCGGGCGCATTCTCGATGAACTGGATCAGGTCCGAGTTCACGATCAGCGGGCGCTCGTTGAGTTTGGTCAGCTGGATCATTCCAGTGTCTCGGCGGCCATCCGTGCTGAGAGCTCCACTTACTTCCGTGATTGATGTTCCCGCCATTACCCTATATCGGCGTCCGCGACGAAAACTTGTCGCGAGGCTGAGAAGTGGAAAGAGCGCTGATCGCGCTGAGAGGGGAAAGGCCCACAGACAGACCCGTTGCGCGACGAGGCACGCGCCGAAATCAAATCAAGCGGCCTGCTTTCAATAACGTGCTGGGCGACGAGATAAGCTACTTACTATCAGTAGCTTGTTGGGATATCCGGGAGTCGCAGGCTGATTTCCGAAGGAGGGTTTTTGGCTTCGCGCTCTGGTCTGATTTCGTCGAGGGTTGCTGTCAGGTTTGTTTCAGGTTTGTTTAGGTTAGTTTTGCCCGGCTCAAGACAATCCGATTGATTCTACACCACTTACGGGACACGGGGTCGCGCCAAGTTAGGTTTGTTTAGGTTTGTTCTAGGTTTGTTTCTCCGAGCTTTTGTTGATTCTAAACAGCTTCTCGGGTTTGTTTTTGAATTTTACCCCCCCTTCCCCCCCGGCAGTCCGTTGAGCAATCCCGGCGACCCTTTGGGCATGACACCTCGAAGGAAAACACCGTAAGCTTGCATAACGATATCTATAATCATATCTACGTTACCTTAATAATATACGCTTGGTCCCAGGGATTTGTCAAGGGCTGTCAATCGGGGCTTCGGGCTCGATGCGGGATGGAATGGGCCGGCGAGGTTACGGAGGTAGCCACGGCGAGCGCTGTTTCTCGCCGTGGGTTTCTGTTCCGACCAACAACCGTACCGCCGGAATTCAAATAGGGGAGCGGGCGGGGAGTGCCCAATCCAACAAAAGCCCACTACCCGTCTTTGGTTGCGGCTCCGCCGCGCTGCGCTACATCGCTCATCGCGCTCGGAGAGGGCAGGGCCGGGTGGTAGCGCGGACCGCCGCCTTTGCGGTCCGCGTCTCTTCTCGCCCTGATGTTACAAACTGTCGTAGGGTAGCGCCGTGTCCAAGTTGCGGCGTCCCTTTCTCTCGGACTGATATTTCTTCATCACCGCCGCCTGCTTCATCGGCGGGCAAAACTGAAGGAGCCTGGCTTCAGGCTGTTGGCACACGCCTTCAACCGAACTCGCGCCTTGCACCGTTTCTATTTGACGGCTTGGGTTTTTCTCCCCGACCATTGGGAATATATAGGAGCCCCACCGTGCCCGGAGACGATTTCGCAGGTGATCAAGTCCGTGAGGCAGAGTTCGCTGACGGGCACTAACCAGCACCGCGGCACCGAGGGAGAATTGTGGCAGCCGCGCTTTCTCGATCGCGCAATCGGTACGGTCAAGGAATATCAGGAGCCCCTTCAGGATGACGAAGACGCTGACCGCAAAGGCGGCGGCCCGCATTGCAAGAGCGTAATTTCTTGTTTTCTTGACAAGCTTCCAGGCGGTTCACGGCAGCCGCATTTTTACAGGGCTTTCACGTATTGAGTCCCAATATGAAGCACAGGCGACCCAATTCGCTTTGGTTGCGGCTCCGCCGCGCTGGGCTACCAGCTTGCTCAACGACGCCTGGCCCTCGGAGTTTGTCAAGGGCTGTGAATCGCGGGCTTCAGGCTCGATTCGAGATGGGATGGGCCGGCGAGGTTATGGCGGTAGCCACGTTGACGGCCGGCGAGGTTACGGCGGTAGCCACTGCACGGTGTTTGTGCCGTGGGCTTTTTGCGCCGATGCGTTTGATGAGCGGTGGTGGTAGCCGTGGGCTCTTCCCCGCAGACGCGGCGCTAGGGACGGGCTTCAAACACCAGGTTGAAGGGCGTTTCCGCAGCGCGGCGAAAGCGCGTGAATCCGGCGTCCGTGGCCACCTTACGAATTCGCGGCTCGCCGGCCTGCGCGCCCAGGGCGGCCCCCACCTCCTGCGCCAGCGAGGCCGGCGTGCAAATCATGGTGGAAGCCGAGTAATAAATGCGCCCCACGGGATTGTGATTCTCCTGAGGCAGGTCCCGGGCAAAAGGCTCCACGATCATCCAGGTTCCGTCCGCCTTCAGGGTACTCAGGACGTGTTTCGCGGCCCCGGTAGGATCACCCATGTCGTGCAGGCAGTCGAAAAACGTCACCAGATCGTAGGGCTCATCGGCCGGGTAGCTTTTGGAGCTCGCCACCTCGAAGGTGATCTGGTCGAGCAGGCCGTCGCGCCCGGCCACGTGGCGGGCGTATTCAATCGATCCGCTGTGATAGTCGAAGCCGTAGAAGCGCGACTTCGGAAAGGCCCGCGCCATTAGCATGGTGGAGGCGCCATGCCCGCAGCCGACGTCGGCCACGCGGGCCCCGCGCTTCAGCCGGTCTTCGATGCCTTCCAGGGCGGGAATCCACGACGACATCAGGTTGGCGGCGTAGTTGGGCCGGAAGAACCTCTCCGTCCCAAAGAAAAGGTTGGCATCGTGCTCGTGCCAGCCCACGCCTTCCCCGGTGCGAAACGCCTGAGTGATCTTGGGCTCATCCTTGGCGCAAGCCGAGATAATGTGGAAAGCGCCCCCAATGTCCATGGTGGTGAGGGCGAAGGCCTGCTCCGGCGGAAGCTCGTAGCGGTCTGTGCCCGGTTCGTAGGAAACGTATCCGCTGGCAGCGTTGGCGTTCAGCCACTCCCGCACATAGCGTTCGGTGGTGCCCGTTTTTTCGGCCAGTTCGGCCGGCGTCAAGGGCCCCGCGCCCACCATCGCCCTGTAAAGCCCGAGTTTGTCCCCGATCACCACCAGTGTGGCGTGAATCGCCGCGCCCATGTCGCCCACCACCCGCTCCATGAAAGCGTTCAGCTTGGACTCGTCGAATTGCGTCTGTGTCGCCATTGTGATCCCTCCTTAGATTCAGCCCTTAATTGGGCAACAATATAGTTGGCTGACCAAGGGCCGACGAATCAGGTTTTTTCGGCGTGCTCATTGTTTACGCCTTTCGCTTCTTTACCCGTTTGCGCTTGGCTTTGATTTCGGACTTGGGAATCTGAACGAGCTTTGCCAAGCCCGCTTTGAACCGCGCCATTGCCGCTTGCGGGTCTTCAACCTCGAATTCCTCTGCCTTGATTCGTTTCGCCATTCCCTAGTTATTGCTCGCTTGCCACGTTGCGACTTCCTGAGAAAACTCGCGCCTTTGCTTCTCCATTTCGGCTTTGCCGATGAGTTCGTCATAGGTCAGTCTCTTGCCGACGATCTGCGACAAAGCGAGACGGAAGCGCCCGCCGTCTCCGATTTCCTTAGCCCGGTTGTTGTACCGGAATGTCTGTTCGTCAAGATAGCGGTGAAGGTGGTACGGCTCGACCGAAACGTAGGTGCCGTGAATTCCGCGCTTCAACAGGCTCCAGAAATTCTCCAGCGTGTTTGTGTGAACACGGCCATCAACGTAGGCGACGGCGTGATCTACGACTTGATGCGCGTAGCGTCCGGCCAATCCATCATACGAGCGGAGATCGTCACTGTAGAGGGCAGTGCCAGCCTGTACGTGATCTTCTACGCACGCATGGAGCGTTTTCTTCTTGCGGTCGGGAACTACCAGTGTACGAACCTGCCCGCCACGTTGTGCGATTCCCATGACGGCAGTCTTGTCGGCACCGCCTGTTCCGGTGATGCGGCGTTCGCGTTGGGCAACGTGCATATTCCGCGCCTTGCCGCCGATGAAAGTCTCATCGACTTCCACTTCGCCTCCAGCTTCATCAGCGAGCCAGCTTGGAGAGCCTTGCGGACGCGGTGAAGCATGAACCAAGCCGACTTCTGAGTGACGCCAAGAGCGCGGGCCAGTTCATAGCTGCTGATTCCGTTCTTGCAGTTCGTCAGCAGCCATACGGTCGGAAGCCACTTGTCCAGCCCGAGCGGCGAGTCCTCGAAGATCGTTCCGACCTTCAGCGAGAACTTCGGACGCGGGTGCTTGCCGTAGCACTTCCACAACCGAGCATTCGACAGATACGTGACGTGATCGGAGCCGCAAGTCGGGCAGCGCACTACGCCATCAGGCCAGCGGGCTTCGATCATCGTAGCCTTGGAATGCTCGAAGTCCGCGTAATATTTCACCGCGTCCAGCAGCGTTTTCGGTGTATCATGTTCGTTTCTCATGGTCAGGGTACTACCTTAAAACGCGTGGTCAGTCAAGCACTTTAGTTGACCTGTTTTGTGTAAGATACGGGCCCTTTGTCCTGGTCAAACAAATCGAGGCCACTATGAATCAAGAAACAGGCAAGCCAGAGGAGCATGATACCAGCAATGAATCCAGCGCCAGCCCCGCGCCAATCCCTTCCGTTGATGCAGGAACATCCGAACAGCCAACCGAAGAAGGCGCAGGCCAAACCCAAGAACCCACAGACCTCCATCAAGTATCCGGCTGGAACCGATTTTGGGAATGGTTTTCCCGCATCAACGTTGCTGAGGCTGGAATGCTGCTGCTGACCTCTGTTCTCGCTGGCTCTAGCATCGTTTACACCCACTATGCGCATCGGCAGTGGACTGCCATGAATGATCAGCTGACCGAAATGCGAAAGTCGCGGCAGTCTTCCGATAAGTCCTTCGAGCAGACCCTGTGTCAGATGCAGGCGCAGACGGCTGCTCAGCAAGAGAGCAACCGTATTACCAAAGAGTCGCTCATTTCGGTGCAGAGGGCCGTTGTGCTCCCATCTGGAGAAATAACCGGGGGAAGGTTCGGGCCGCCCAATTCTGTGGGTTATATGACTCTCGCATTCGGTTTCGAGAACGTCGGCTCTACAGCCACTCGTGGCATGCTCATGCACCTGAACTACGACTTCATGACCACAGAGATACCAAGGACGTTTGACTTTCACGATTTGCGGGTCAACGGCAAAGTGCCCCCGAACACCCCTGCGGTTCTCGGACCACACGCTAAGAATGCCTCGATTAGCACAGATGAGATTCCGGCAGTTTCCATCAAGGCCATTGAAGATCATCAGCTTCGGATGTACATCTGGGGCTGGGTACGCTACCGAGACATTTTCAAGGACACTCCGAGGCCCCTCACTGAATTTTGTTATGAGTTGACCGGCTTCACGGAAGACCCCTTGGTGGCTTCTAACGATAAAGTTATACCTAAAATGGTGAACTGCCCAATGCATAACTGCTGGGACGAAGACTGCAAGGATTACAAGCCGTAGCGCCTTGGTCAGCCAACTATATTGTTGCCGAATTAAGAGTTCGTCGCCACTGTCAAAACTGACAGTGGGCACAGCAGTCTCTGCCGGGCATAGGCTCGATGCGGACTGCCGCTGGATTCCCTTACCCAGAGGCAGAGTAGGGCGGACCGGTCGAGGGCGGGGAAGCCCAACCCTACAGGAGCCAGCTCCTTCGACTCGCGCACTAATCTTCCATTGACAAGCGCAGCCGCATCTGATATCTTTGTTATGCATAACTTCATGGTATATGAAATCTTGTAGCGAGCTGCGGGAAGGGGCTTTGTGGCGAAAAATGGCTTGGAGGAAGTCCTTTAGAATCAATGGCACCTCGGAAGCGAACGCCGATCCCGAGATGTTCGCCTGGATTTCAAGGATGTTTAATCGAATCAGTTAGATACCGTTTTAATTATGAGTGCTGGCAAGGGTAGGACCGAATAAGAGATTGAATTTTGTACGAACGAACCCAGCGACTTGCAGAAAATAAACGAGTTACCATTTTTGGAATTACCGGAATCCCAGCAACTTGTTGAAAAAACGTGATTTGTCCTCATAAACCCAGCGACTTGTTGATAATAAATCCCTTAGTGCCCGACCAGGCGCCGGAGGTTCCCCGATGTCGAAGAAATAAAGCAAGTTATTCTTTGATATCCCAGGATGTTGCTCAAAGCAAAAGCTATAGATCTCTTTTAAGGGTCCGTCCTCCGTGCAACTCGCGTTTTTTCGCCATATTTTTGGTACACTCTCCCGGTTCGCCTGGAGGGTCAGGATGAGCATGAACCGGAAGCGTCTCGCCGGGGCCAGCCTGGCGGTCGCGATCTTGATGGCGTCGGCGATCCCCGCCCTGGCTGACGGACCTTACCGCGTGCTGGTGGAGTCCAGCGTCGACGCCAAGATGCGGGACGGCACCGTGCTGCGCGCCACCATCTACCGGCCGGACGCGCCCGGCAAGTTCCCGGTGCTGCTGCAGCGCACTCCCTACGACCGGCGAAACGGGGTGGAGGCCGGCATCAAGGGCGCGTCGCGCGGTTACGTGGTGGTGATTCAGGACACGCGGGGGCGCTACGCCTCGGAGGGCGAGTGGTACACCTTCAAGCATGAGTCTGAGGACGGCTACGACACGGTGGAGTGGGCGGCCGCGCTGCCCCAATCGGACGGCCGGGTAGGGATGTTCGGCGGCTCCTACGTGGGAGCCACGCAGATGTTGACCGCCATCGCCCATCCGCCGCACCTGGCCGGGATCTGCCCGGTGGTGACGGCCTCCAATTATCACGACGGCTGGACCTATCAGGGCGGCGCCTTCGAGCAGTGGTTCAATCAAAGCTGGACCTCGGGCCTCACGCAGGACACCCTCAATCGCGCCGTGGAGAAGGCCACCAACGCGCTCCAAGGAGTGGAGAAACTGCCGCTGACTTCGTATCCGCTCTTCAATCTCGACCCGGCCGGCGAGTTCACCACGCTGGCGGCGCTGGCCCCGTACTATCTCGACTGGCTCGCTCACCCCGCTTATGACAGCTACTGGAAGCAGTGGTCGATCGAGGAACACTATCCGGACATTCAGGCGCCGGCCTACGTGGTGGCGGCCTGGTATGACATCTTTCAGGGCGGCTCGCTGCGCAACTATCTCGGCATCACCGCGCATGGCGGGAGCGAGGCGGCGCGGCAGCGGTCGCGGCTGCTGGTCATGATCGGCGGGCATGCGGGCTTCGGACCGAAGATCGGCGAGGTGGATTTCGGCCCGCAGTGCGTGGTGGACGAGATCGACATTACGCTGAGCTGGTACGATTTTCTGCTCAAAGGCGAGCGCAACGGCCTGGCGCAGGAGAAGCCGGTCAAGCTGTTCGTCATGGGCCGGAACGCCTGGAGCGAAGAGTCCGCCTGGCCGCCGCCCGAAGCCAAGCCTACCACCTACTATCTGCATTCCGGCGGGAAGGCGAACTCCGCCACCGGTGACGGGGCGCTCAGCACCGCCACGCCAGCCTCCGAGACCTCCGACCGCTTCGTCTATGACCCGGCCCATCCCGTGCCCACGGTAGGCGGCCCGCTGTGCTGCGACGGCCAGCATCTGGCTCCGGGCGCCTTCGACCAGCGCAAAGTGGAGTCGCGGCCGGACGTCCTGGTTTACACCACGCCCGCCTTCGAGCGTGACTACGACGTCACCGGCCCTGTGACTCTGAATCTGTTCGCCAGCTCCGACGCGGTGGATACGGACTTCACGGCCAAGCTGGTGGACGTGGGTCCGGACGGCTTTGCCCGCAACCTGACCGAAGGCATCCTGCGGGCGCGCTTTCGCGACTCCCAGGAACAGGCTCAGCCGCTGCAGCCCGGCGCCGTCTACCGCTTCCGCATCGATCTCTGGTCCACCAGCAACGTCTTCCTGGCCGGACACAAGCTGCGGCTGGAAGTATCGAGCAGCAACTTTCCCCGCTTTGACCGCAATCTGAACACCGGCCAGGCGGCCGGCGAGTCGTCCACCTACGTCAAGGCAACAAATACGATCCTGCACGACCGCGAGCATCCTTCGGCCCTCGAGCTCGACGTCATGCCGCAATGAAACCCGCGACGCGCGCCGTCCTTGGCTGACCCCCCTACCGGCTCCGCGGCCTGATCCCCCCGGCCTGCAGCGTTTCGCAGCGCGAAGAATCTGGACCCTGCGCGGTCGTGTCTCCGTATGTAGGTATGAAGGGCCTGGAAGCACCGATTGAGGCGACGGCGTGGATGGGACGGCGGAAGGGCGGCAGGCGGTGCTGGACGGGGCGGCCGCCGGGGATGCCTCAGCCTTTGAGGCGATTGTGCGCGAGCACCAGTCGATGGTCTTCAGCCTGGCGTGCTACTTCCTGCGCGACGCGGCCCGGGCCGAGGAACTGGCACAGGAGGTCTTCTGGCGGCTCTACCTGAACCTGGGCGCGATCGAGTCGCACGCGCACCTGGTGCAGTGGCTGCGGAAGGTCACCTGGCGCTGCGCTATCGACGAGACGCGGCGGAACGCTCATCAGACATCGGTCGGCCTCGAGGACGTGCCGGAGCCCGCGGGGCAGGATCATCACGGCGACTTGCTGGCGGAACGCCGTCTGCGCGCCCTGGTGGCTTCGCTGCCGCCGCGCCCGAGGATGATGGTGATCCTGCGCTACCAGGAGGATCTGGAACTGGCCGAGATCGCGGAAGTGATGGACGTGCCGGTCAACACCGTGAAGAGCACCCTGAGCCGGGCGCTTGGGATCCTGCGCGACAAGCTCACCCGGGTCCTTGGAGACATCAAGTATGAGACCGCTTGAAGACGAACTTCGACGCGCCCTGCGGCGCCGCGACCCGCCGGCCGCCTTCGCTGGGCGGGTGATGGCCCGGGTCGAGCAGCAAGCCAGCACTCGGCGATCTGACGGCGTGAAGCCCAAGCGGCGATGGGCGCCCTGGGCATGGTGGACGGGTTGGGGCCGCGTCGGGCTCGTAGCGGTGACGGCCCTGCTGGCGCTGGCGGTGTCCTTCGCCGTCTGGCGGGAGCACCGGAGCCAGCAGCAGCGCCGGGAAGGTGAAGCCGCGCGCGCCCAGGTGATGGAGGCGCTCCGCATCACCAGCGTCAAGTTGAACCGCGTGCGGGAGAGAGTCCGGGCAGCCACTGAAGATGGAGGGCACGTGCGAGACGATGGGTCGTCGCAAGACTAGGCGCTGGCAGGCCGCGTTGCACCGGGAAGGCCGGCAGAGCGAAGAGCCGGAGAAGTTGAGGAGCTGCTATGAAAGTGCCATTCGAGAAGATCATGAAAGTATTCCGAGTGATCGTGGCGCTGGGTGCGGCCTCGCTCGCCTGGGCCCAGAGCCCGAATCCGAGCCCGAAACTCGACCTCGGACACCTGGCGAAGCTGGCGGACAAGGCCGATGAAGTGGTCGACGTCACGCTCGACGGGCCTACGCTTAAGTTCGCCGAGAAGTTCATGAACGACGAGGACGGCGAAGACGCCGAGGCTTTGCAGGTGATCAAGAAGCTCACGGGTATCTACGTCAAGAGCTTCGAATTCGACAAGCCGGGCCAGTACTCGCCCGAGGACGTGGAGGCGATCCGCTCACAACTGCGGGGCACCGCCTGGTCGAAGATCGTCAACGTCACCAGCCGTCACGACCACGAGCTGGACGAGATCTACCTGATGCCCGACCCGGCCGGGAAGAGCAATCTTGGCCTGGCGATCATCGTGGCCGAGCCCCAGGAACTGACGGTGGTCAACATTGTGGGGCCGATCGATGTGGAGCACCTCGCCGCTCTCGAGGGAAAGATGGGCGTGCCGGATCTGGATCACAAGCACCGCGAGCACGGAGCCAAACATGAGTAGCGCCGGATTCCGCGGACTGGTGCTCGGCCTGACAGTCATGGCCGCCGCGGCGCCCGCGCGAGCCTACGATCGCGAGTTTCACGAGATCGTCAACCGCCTGGCCGAGGCATATCACAAGAAGCCGATGCCCTTCATGGGCTTCCTCTCATTCGCAGCACACTTTGATGAGCCCGAAGGAGTGAGCGGGCTCAAGATGGCCATCTTCGACGATGTCGATCCCGCGCTCGGTCCGGACGAAGGCGAACTGGACAGCCTGCTCGCGCGCACCGGCTCGAATTTCAGGCCTTTCGTCAAGGTGCGCTCGAAGAGCGGCGAACGGACTTACATCTACGCGGGCGGCGCCGATGCCAGACATGGCTCGGAGCTCCTGCTGGTGACGATCGACCCCTCGGACGCGGTAGTGATCAAGATGCGGCTCAGTGCCGATGCGATGAAGAGATGGGTGGATGACCCCGTGGGACACGGCGAGGAATCGGCCCATACCCGGGGGCGCAGAGACTCCGACCCGTGCAGAGACTCCGACCCGTAAGGAATCCGCTTCAGACCTCGTGCTGCGCCCTTCAGGGCCGTGAAGGACCGACAGCCATTCCACTCAGGACATCCGACCCGGCAGATACAAGCTCAGGAAGCGGTGGGCGAGGATGAAGCCGTCTTTGCGTTCCTGAGGAAAGTCGGCCTGATTCTCGGTGTTCGGCTTGTCCCAGAAATCGTCTTCGTGCTCCACGGCAATCCCGCCGGCGAATCCCGCCTGCAGCAGCACGGTGAGGAAGGCCGGCCAGTTCACCAGACCTTGCCCCGGGATGCGGTAGCGCCACCAGCCCTCGCCGTGGATTCCCACCTGCTGCAGCACCGGCTGAATAATCTCGGTGTCCTTGGCGTGGACGGCGTGGATGCGCGATTGGAAGTGCCAGGCGGTGCTGACCGGGTCGATATACTGGCGCACGAAGTGAGAGGGATCGTATTCCAGGCCGAAGCGCGGATTGGGAACCAGTTCGAAGATCTTCTCCCAGATGGCGGGCACGGTGGCAAAGTTGAAGGGCGCAGGATAGTTCTCCCACCCGATCTTCATGTCGAGCTTCTCGCACACCGGCAGATACTGCTCGTTCACCGCCTCGGCAAACAGCTTGACCATGTCGTCGACTTTCTGGCCGCGGCTGCCGCCGCTCAAGGTGCCCACGAACTTGCATCCCAGCCGGTGGGCGAACTCAATGCAGCGGACGAAGTCAGCCCGAGCCTTCTGCCGCTGGTCCGGATTGCTGGCGACGTGGTTGAAGCCGCCCATGCACTCGATGCTGACAATGCGCACGTTGGCGTCGCGGGCGGTGGCCAGAATCTGGTCGATCTGGCTGTCGCTGAGGTCGGAATTGAAGGCGGGGCCCGGCGTCACCACCACTCCCTCGTAACCGGCGGAGCCGGCGAAGCGCAGCTTCTCGGGCGAATAAGGGGTGATGATGCAGAGCTTGGGATAGCCGGTCGCCGCCGCGGCCTCGGGCGGCGCCGGTCCGGCGGAAGCCGCACCCAGCACGGCCGGCGCGTTGAGCGCTGCCGCCGACATCCCTGCTGCCTTCAGAAAATCCCGTCGCTCGACCTTCGACATCTGCGGACCTCCCTTCCGAATAGGCAGCATAATGCAAAGGACGCAGGAATGGGAACACAAAGGTGCCCGCGGATTGCGATGGGCGCGGCGGTTCGAGTACCATCAGCCCTCCACGCTCGCGGATCAGCGGAACGCCATGGCCACGGCAATCGCTCCCGGGACCGAGACGCCGCGACAGCACAGGCTGGCGCGGACCGCGGGATACTGCCTGGCCGGCCTGGTCCTGATTCTGGCCGCCGGCGCGCTCTGGGCCTGGTGGCGGGTCCGCATCTGCCTGCCTCAGCTCGACGGCACGCTTGAGGCGCCCGGACTGGCCGCGCCCGTCGAGGTCCTGCGCGACGCCCGCGGCGTGCCGCAAATCCGGGCCCAATCGATCGACGACTGCTACTTCGCCCAAGGCTACGTCACCGCTCAGGACCGCCTCTGGCAGATGGACCTGAGCCGCCGTCTCGCGGACGGCGAGCTGGCCGAGATTTTCGGCCAGCGCGTGCTGGCGCTCGATATCGAGAATCGCAAGCTCGGGTTTCGCGTCGCGGCCGAGCAGGGCGCGGCCGAGCTTCCTGCCGATCTGCGGCGCCTCCTCGGGGCTTACGCGCGCGGCGTCAACGCTTTCATCACCACCAACCTCGGCCGCCTGCCCATCGAGTTCGCCATGCTCCGCTACCAGCCGCGCCCCTGGCGTGAAGCGGACTCGATTTCGGTGGGGCTCAACATGATGAAGATGCTGAACACCTCCTGGCGCGCGGATCTGGTCCGCGAGCGGGTGCGCGTCCTGCTCAGCCCCGAGCTCTACGCCGACCTCTTCCCGGAGGACTCGCCGCTCGAGCATCCGGTGGCGGAGATGGTATCGGGCCCGGCGCGCGCCGCCTCGCCGGACGCCGCCTCGCTCTTCCCCGAGCCGGCTTCCCCACAGGCTGCGGGTCTCGATCCCTGGCTTGATGCCCTCCTCTCTATGGATCGTCGGCAGGACGCGAGCGATGAAACCAACCTCGCCCTCGGCAGCAACAACTGGGTGGTGAGCGGCGTCCACACCGAGTCGGGCAAGCCGCTGCTTGCCAACGACCCTCACATCGGCCACAGCGTGCCGAGCGTCTGGTACATGATCCATCTGCAGGCGCCCGGACTGAACGTCTCCGGCGTGAGCCTGCCGGGCGGCCCGGCCGTAATCATCGGGCACAACGACCGTATCGCCTGGGGCATGACCAACACCGGCCCGGACGTGCAGGACCTGTTCGTGGAAAAGTTCAATCCCGCCGACCCGAACCAGTATCTGCACAACGGCACGTGGGTGGAGGCCGAGACCCGCGACGAGGTGATCAAGGTGCATGGAGCGCCCGATCAGCACCTCACGGTACGCGTCACCCGTCACGGGCCGGTGATCTCCGGCGAGAGCGGACGGGTGCTGGCCTTGTGCTGGACCGCGCTGCAGCCTCACGCCCTTCGGTTCCCTTTTCTGGCGATCAACCAGGCGAACAACTGGCAGGAGTTCACCGCAGCCATCCGGAACTTCACCGGGCCCGAGCAGAACATGGTCTACGCCGATGTGGACGGCAACATCGGCTACTACGCTCCGGCCTGGGTGCCGGTGCGGCGCCAGGGCGACGGCTCGGCGCCCGTGCCGGGCGACACCGATGCCTTCGACTGGATGGGCTACATTCCGTTTGAGGACCTGCCGCACGCTTTCAATCCGCCCGGCGGGCTGATCGCCACTGCCAACAGCCGCGTGATTCCGGAAGGCTACCCCTACTTCATCACTCACAACTGGGCCGCGCCCCTGCGCACCGCCCGCATCTTCGACCTGCTCGAGGCGGGCACGCCCGGCCGGACCTGCGGCGCGCCCAATGAGAGAAGAACGGCCTGCTTCACGGTCGCCGACATGCTGAAGATCGACATGGACATTCATCCGCTCGACGACGCCTGGCTCCGGGACGCGCTGGTTCGGGCAGCGGCGGCGCATCCGCCCGATCAGGCTGACGCCCGGCAAGCCATTCAGATCCTGTCGCACTGGAACGGCGAGGCCACCGCCGACTCGCCAGCGCCCTTGATCTGTCACGACACCCTGATCGCCCTGCGCGAGCGCCTGATGCGGCCGAAGCTCGGCCCCAAGCTGGGAGACGAGAACTGGTCGGTCAGCACGATCTTTATTGAGAAGGTGATCGATCAACGGCTGGCGCGTTGGCTTCCGCCGGGCGACGCCGACTTCAACGCCACCCTGATGAGCAGTCTCGACGAAGGCCTGGCCCGCATCGAGCACCGCTTGCCCGGCCGCGACTTGGCCTCCTGGCGCTGGGGCGACACGATCCCGCTGACCTTTCACCATCCGCTCGACGTTGTGCCCATCATCGGCAGGCTGTTCGACGTTGGGCCCTATCCGCAGGCCGGCACGGCCGCCACCATCAAGGCGACCACACCGGGCGCGGGCCCGTCGATGCGCATGGTGGTGGACTTCTCCAATCTCGACGCCTCAGTTCTGAACATCACCCTGGGCGAATCCGGTCAGCTCTCGAGCCCCTACTACCACGACCAGTTCCAGGCCTGGTACACCGGCGGGAGCTTTCCCATGCTCTTCAGCGATCAGGCGGTGAAGCAGAGCGCGGTCCACCGCCTGACCTTGAACCCGTCCCGGCCGTAATCGTCCCTCTCGATTTCTTAACCCACAGTGCGCGTGAAGGTTACTTGTTTCGGATCCGGTTGGGATTGTTTGGTTCGTTTTCCTCGAACACGACCGCCTCTCTTCCATTCTAAAGGACTTAGCGGCTAGATGCCTTGCAACCTGTGGGTTCGCTTTGGGTTTGTTTTGATTCCTCTCCTGCGGTTGCTTCCCGAGGCTTAGCGGCTTTAAATCAGCCTGTTACGAGTTTGGCCTCGTTTGAAATTTATTTTTGTGCATCTTTTGCAAATTCAAGGTTTAAGATAGTGATAATTATAGGCTTAAATGATTTGGCTTCGAAAGGGTCTCCTACCCCCTTGGGGCCCCTTGCGAGTTGGCCTGCCGTTCTGCCGCCACCACAGTCCCACCTGTATTCCGCCCGCCCGCGCAGACGAAGCTGGGTCTGTGATTCCAGGGGTGTTGCGGGGTGCGAGCGTGGGCCATGCGATCGCCATGTAATTTACCTGTCAGTTAAGTATACGTAAGATATCAGGCCGGTACGGCGGCTGTCAATGAGTACTCGCATTCTCGAGGGGATCGGTAGCGCAGGGCTCGCTTTCAGCCCTGCGGCTCTTTGAAAAGCCCACAGCAAGAAAAGCGCTTGCCGTGCCTACCCAGCGGGTGAAGGATTGGTGAGTAGCCAGGTAATCGGCGGCATGTTGCGCGTTGACGTTACAAAGGCCGCAGACGCAAGGGCGGCGTCTGCGCTACGTCACTTCGTGGGCTCCATCTGCAGGGCGTTGTTGAAGCGGTTGAAGTAATTGAAAAGGCCGGCGACGGCGGCAATCTCCACGATCTCGCCTTCGTCGAAGTGGCGGTGCAATTCAGCGAAGAGCGCGTCGGAGGCGCCGTTGGAATCGATGGTCAGCTGCTCGGAGAATTGAAGGGCTACGCGGTCGGCCGGCGGGAAGATCTCGAAGTCGCCCTTCTCCAGCGCGGTCAGTTCCGTTTCGCTGGCGCCGAACCGCCTTGCCAAGGCGGTGTGGGAGTTCAGTCAATACTCGCAGCGGTTGAGGTGGGAGACGCGCACCGAGACCATCTCTTTCAGCTTGCGCGAGACCGTGCCGGTGTTCATCACCGTCCAGAAGTGCTGATTCATGGTCCGCATGATCTCGGGCCGGTGCGCCACGGTGCGAAACATGTTGGGGACGTTGCCGCGCTCGCGCAGGAACTGGTCGAAAACCTCGCGCGAGCCGGAGTCGGCCTGGTCGGGGGAGATTTTGGAGAGGCGAGGCATGAGTTTCAGTCAGCAGCCGGCGCTGGGCGGCCGGCAAACCTCGGTTCGCGGCAAAATACCGGGATGCTTCGCTGCGCTCAGCATGACAGAAGAACTGCCGGCCGCCTACACCGTGGGCTACCCGCGAGCCAGCCCGCCCGGCTATGAACTCGCGTTCTGCTGGTACGAGGCCACCAGTTGCTTCAGCGCGTCCGGGTTCATCTTCAATTTACCCTCGCGCGCAAGCTGCTGCTTCAGGCTCTTACGATAAATCTCCCAGGCCAGGGCCCGCTTCTGGTCGAGGAGCTGCTGGCGGATCTGGTCCTGCTGGGAAGCGAAGGTGGACTCGTCCGCCGGCGACCGCGAGATCACCTGAAAGACGATGTGGTTGCCGCCAACCGGAACCACGTCGCTGCTCTGGCCGGGGCCGAGGGTGAAGGCGCCGCTGAGCTCGTTCATGGAGATGAGGTTGTCGAGCGTGCTCTGCCGGGTGAGGTCCTGACTCTCCTTGGGGGTGAGGCTCAGCGACTGAGCCGCCTTCTTAAAGTCCTCCGTCTTGGCCTTCTGGGCCAGGTCCCGCGCTTTCGATTCGGCCAGCACGCGCGCCTGCTCGGCGCGGTAATCCTGCTCCACCTGGGCGCGCACCTCGTCGAGGGAGGCGGCGTGCGCGGGAACAATCTGGGCGAGCTGGATGATGACCGTGCCCTTGGGCAGCACGACCGGCTGGCCCACTTCGCCGGGCGTCAGTTGGAAGGACAGGTTCTCGAGCCCCTCGTTCACGCCCAGGTCGGGAATGGCCTGATTGAACTTGAAGAGCCCGGTCTGCTGCGCCGTCAGCCCGAACTTCTGGGCCACGGCCTCGAAGTGCTGCGGATCGGCGGTGAGCGCCTGGCTGAGCTGGCTCGCCAGCGAGGCCTGGGCGGCGTCGAGCTTCTGCTTCTCCAGCGTGGCGCGAATCGTGTCCTTGACTTCGTCGAAGGTCTGCAGATGGGCGGTCTGCTTGTCGAAGACCTTGATGATATGGATACCGTAGGTGGTGGTCACCAGGCCGCTCACCTGTCCCGGCTGCAGGGAGAAAGCCGTGTCCTCAAACTCCTTCACCGTCTGGCCGCGCACGATCCAGCCCAGGTCGCCGCCATTCGCGGCGGTCGTGTCCTGCGAGTACTTTTTGGCCATGGCGGCGAAGTCCGCGCCCTTCCGGATCTGGTCGAGCACGTCCTGGGCGGTCTGCTTGGCCTTGGCCACTTGGGTGGCATCATCGCCCGTGGTCTTGAAGAGAATATGGGCCGCCTTCACCCGCTCCGGGACCCGGTACTGGTCGAGGTGACTGGAGTAATAGTCGCGCAGCTCCGCGTCGGTCAGTTTCACCAGCGGCCGCACGTGATCGGCGTCGATCAGCACGTAGCGCAGCGAACGCTGCTCCGGCAGCTTGTAGCGGGTGCGATTGGTGGCGAAGAAAGCCTCCAGCGCCTGCGGCGTCACCTGGACGTCCTTGGTGAAGTTGCTGGGGTCGAAGAGGACGTAACTGATTTTCACCTTTTCGTTGCGCTGGATGAACTCGCGATGCACATCTTCGGGAGCAACTTGGACGGCGTCCGTCACCACGTCCTTGAGCTTGTCGCTCAGCAGGCTGTCGCGCATCTGGGCCTCAAATTGGGCCACGCTCATCCCCATGGACTGCTCGATGGCGCTCTGGTACTGCTCCATTCCGATAAAGGCGCCGTTGTTGGTGAGACCCGGAAAGGTCCGGATGGCCGCTTCGAGCTCCTGGTCGCTGACCTCCAGGCCGAGCCGTTTCGCCTCCACCAGCATGGCCTGGTCCAAGATCATCTCGTCGAGGACGTTAGGCGCAAACTGGGCCATCAGGGCGGGATTGTTGCCGAACTGCGACCCGCGGAACTGCTGGTCCAGCCGCCGCTGCAGGTCCTGCTTAGTGACGTCAACCCCATTGAGGCTGGCGAGCACGTTCGATTGGGCGTTGCCGGTGTCGCCGGTCGGGAGCGGCGCCAGCGTGACGACCATACCGAGGGAAACGATGCCGAGAAAGAAGATGAGAAGATACTTCATCACCTTCTCCCGGTTTCGACGGAAAAACCTGTACATGGAGGCTCCTGAACCTAGGCGTGTCCTCTTGCATTATAGGGCATAGGCCGCCGCTTGCCAACGAAAACCCGAGCCGGGTCAGCCCAGGCTCAGTTTGAAAGTTAGTGACCTCTTCACCGGCGTCATCCCCGCGTAAGCGGGGATCCAGTGCCGTTTCATAGTAGATTCCCGCTTTTGCGGGAATGACCGTGGATCAAAGTGAACCCGGCTCGGCGCTCGTTTTACCTCACGCTCACCGGGTCCATGTCAATGACGACGCAGGCGGGCGGGATCCGCTCCGCCTGGCAGTAGTCGGCCAGGCCGGTCAGGAGGTGGTTGAGCTCCGACCGCGAAGCCGCCTTGATCAGAAACTGGATGCGATGCCGGCCGTGAAGGCGCGCCAGCGGCGCCGGACCGGGACCGAGCACGCGAAAGCGGAAGCCGTCGCGCGGGGCAGCGCCTCCGGCCTCGCGGAATCTCTGAAACCCGTTGCCTCCGGATGCGGCGCCTGGAGCGGCCGCGCCTCGAACCGCGGTTGAGTCGATGCTCAGGCCGGCCTCGAGCCTCAAACCGGCTTCGCGATCGACTTCGGTCTCGGCGGAGATCCCTTCGCTGACCTCGCCCGCCTCACTGATCTCCGCAGCTGGAACCGCCTCCGCGTCGGAATCGGGCAGGGCGCGCTTGAAGTATTGCTCGATTTGCTTAGCCACCTCGACGGCGCGTTCGAGTTTGGTGTGCTGGGCCACCACGTGCGCCAGGGCATAGACGGGCGGGTAGCGCATCATGCGCCGAAAGCGCATCTCCTTGGCGAAGAAGGCTTCGTAGTTCTGCTCAGCGGCCAGGCGGATGGCGTAGTGTTCCGGATAAAAGGTCTGCACCAGGACATGGCCCGGCGACTCGCCGCGTCCCGATCGCCCGGCCACCTGGGTGAGGAGTTGGAAGGTGCGCTCGCCGGACCGGAAGTCGGCGACTCGCAGACCGTGGTCGGCGGAGACCACGCCCACGAGGGTCACGCCCGGGAAGTCGTGGCCCTTGGCCACCAGCTGGGTCCCGATCAGGATGTCGATCTCGCCGCGGCGGAAGGCTCCGAGCACGCGTTCGAAGTGTCCGGGGCGGCGGGCCACGTCGCGGTCCAGGCGTTCGACGCGGGCGGTAGGAAAAAGCTCGCGAAACTTGTCTTCGATCTTCTCGGTGCCCTCGCCTACGTAATAGATGAATTCGCTCCCACAGGACGGGCAGTGTTTCGGAACCGGAGCCGAGTGCCCGCAATAGTGGCACACGCAGCGGTGCTCCTTGCGGTGATAGGTGAGCGAAATGGAGCAGTTGACGCAGCCCGGGCTCTCGCCGCAACTTCGGCAGAGCAGGAACCACGAATAACCGCGGCGGTTGAGCAGGATGATGGTCTGGGCGCGGCGGGCGAGCTGGCTCTCGATCTCTTCGCGCAGGCGGCGCGAGACCGGAATCTTGCTGAAGGTCTGGCGGAACTCGGCGCGCATATCGACGATCTCGACGGTGGCGAGCGGCCGGCCGGCGATGCGCTCCTCGAGCTTGGCGAGCGCGTACTTGCCCCGTTCCGCGTTCCAGTAGGACTCGAGCGAAGGGGTGGCCGAGCCCAGCAGGCAGAGCGCGCCCGCCAGCCGGGCCCGCACCACCGCCACGTCGCGCCCGTGGTAGCGCGGCGTCTCGTCCTGCTTGTAGCTGGAGTCGTGCTCCTCGTCGACGATCAGCAGGCCCAGGTTGACAAGCGGCGCGAACACCGCCGAGCGGGTTCCCAGCGCCACCCGAGCTTCCCCGCGCGCCGCCCGCCACCAGGCCTGATGCCGCTCCCCGCGCGCCAGTCCGCTGTGCAGCACCGCCACCTCGGGTCCGAAGCGCCTCACGAACAAAGCCTGCACGGCGGGCGTGAGCGCGATCTCCGGCACCAGCATGGCGGCGCTGCGGCCCTGCTCCAGGGCACGCGCGATGAGTCGCAGGTAGATCTCCGTCTTGCCGCTGCCGGTGACCCCGTGAAGCAGGACGGTGGAGAACTTCTGAGCGTCGAGCCGCGCCGCCAGATCAGCGAAGGCTTTGGACTGTGGAACCGTGAGTTCAAAAGGCGCAGCCGCGCCACCCTCGGCCCCGGGCTCGGGGGCGATTCCTTCAGACTCCACCGCCTGTCCATCCTGCCCGGCAGTCCCCGCCGCCGGCGCGCCGTAGGCTGAGCGGTCTTCGATCGCCACCAGACCCGCCTCTTCGAGACGCCGAAGATGCTGGATCGATCCTCGGGCCGCCTTGAGCAGAGGCCGGTGGTCGCGCTCTTTTGCCAGCGGTTGGGAGGCCAGCGCGTCCAGAATCCGGCGGGCCACGGGCGGCAGCCTGGGCAGGCGCTCCGGCAGCGGACCAGCGAGCCGCACGGCCAGCACGGTGCGGCGAGTCTGCTTCTCCTCGACCTGACGTACCTGCGCGAGGCCTTCCCGCAGGGCGTGCTCCACGAGGTCGACTCCGAACCGACGTCGAGCCGCGTCCAGGACGAGGGGCCTGCGGCCCAGTTGCTGGAGCAGGCTCAGCTCAGGGCTTGGCCCGCCCTCGCCGGCCCCGCCCGTCTGCTCCGCTTTGCAAAGCTCCTCAAGCCGGGCCCGGCCCCCGGCGGTGATCTCCAGCCGCTGCGCCCGCCGGGTCTCCTTGAGCAGCGGCAGCATGGTGCGGAACACTTCGCCCACCGTGGCCACGTAGTACTCGGCGATCCAGAGTCCCAGGGTGAGGAGCTCAGGCGAAAGCAGCGGCAGAGGATCGATCAACTCCAGAATGTCGCGCGCCTCGACTCCGGCCGCCATCTGGTGCGCGGGCTCCAGCACGATCCCCTGGGCTCGGCGCTTACCGAGGGGCACAAAAACGCGCTGCCCGGCTCGCACCTCGAGCCCTGCAGGGACGCGGTAGGTGAGCGGCCGCGGAATGGCCGCCAGCACCGCCACGTCCACCAGGTTTTCCCTCTTGCGCGCCATCAGCCTGAATTATTCACCAACGCGGACCGAATGGGTAGCCGTCGCGATGTGCGCCCTGCACCGCCGGAAGCGGCAACCAAGAGCCGCCCTTCGCCAATCATCTCCTTGCGCCTTCACGCCGCTTCCGATAGCCTGACTGTCTGTCGCAACACCTGATCACTGATGTCTCCTCTGGAAATCAGCCTCGTCCTCGGTACCGTTGCGGGCATCGCTAACTTCTCGGGAGCCGCGATCGTCGCGGCGCGGCCGTGGAGCCGGACGCTGCTGGCCTATTTCATCGCCATCGGCGCCGGATTCATGCTCGCCACCGCCCTCGGGGAGATGATCCCCGAGAGCCTGCGCCGCTCTCCCGGCAGCGCGCCCGCCCTCATTCTGGTTGGGTATTTCATCGTTCATTTCTTCGAACATTCGTGGCCCGCCCACTTTCACTACGGAGAGGAGACGCACCGAGAGCCATTTCACAATCGCCATGTGGCTTATCTGGCGCTCGGCGGCCTGACCATTCACACCTTCTTCGACGGTGTCGCAATCGCTGCCGGCTTCCTGATCTCCACCTGGCTCGGCGTCGTGATCTTTGGGGCCACCATCGTGCACAACCTGCCGGAGGGGTTTACCATCGCCTCGGTGATGGCCGCGGCGCAGAAGAGCCGTGCTGCCGGCCTCGGGGCGGCCGCCACGCTTGGGGTCTCGCGCCTGGCCGGAATCCTGGCGATGGCTATGGCCCGGCATTGGTTGAACGAGGCCCTAGCGATCTCCGGCGGCGTCACGCTGTACGTGGCCGCCTCGGACCTGATTCCCGAGGTGAACAAGATGCGCGGCCTCCGGATCGCGCTGGCCGTGGCGCTGGGGGTCGTGCTGGTCTTGGTGCTGCGCCTGCTGTTTCCCGACTGACAGTGGCCCCAGCTCTTCAGCATGGCAAAACGGTGAGGCTCTCGTCTCGAGTGGTAGATCATTTCGCCCATCCTCGCCACGCCGGGGAGCTGGCATCGCCCAGCGCGGTGGTGGAGCTTTCCAACCCCGTCTGCGGGGATGTGATCAAGCTGTGGGTGCGGGAGGAGCAGGGCCGGTTAACGGCCGCCAGCTTCAAAGCCGAAGGCTGCGTCCCCGCCGTGGCTTGCGGGTCCTGGCTGGCAGAGTGGATCGCGAGCGGCCGCTCCCTGGAGGAGGCTCGCTCGCTCAACCCGGAGGATGTCGAAGCAGGTCTAGGTGGACTGCCCGCCGCTTCCAGGCACGCGGCCCAGTTGGCAATCGAGGTTCTGCGCCAGACTCTCGCCGCGATCAAGGGCGCCGCCGCCCCGCAACCTTGAAGATCTCCTGCGCAACGACCACGCCTAAGCAGGTCCGGGCGTGGCGCCTATCCTTCTGTCCTTCCCCCAATCGAAGCCTTGCTCCGAGATAGTTACTGTACTACTATTAATGTTCCGTTCGAAAGCACCCGGCGGGGCCGGTCATGAGAGCGCGCAACCCGTGATCACCTTGAGCAGGATGGCCGAGCGTCTGGCCCTCCCCGTGGCCGGAGCCCTGGTAGGCCTGATCGGCGGACTGATCGCGTTCGCGTTGATCCGGCGCGCCATCGGGCGCCGGCGAGCGGGACTTCTTGATGCGCTCGCCGAGGTGTGTGCGCCGCTGGTTGAACGACCTACACGGCATCCGGACCGCGATGGCGACAAAGAGGATCTTGGCGCGATCCGGAGGGCCTGGAAGGTTTGTGAAGACCTGGGCTTGGTGACGATGTGGCGGCGTCGCCTGGCCGACAAGGACTCCTTCTGGAAGAGGCTCTTCAGCCGCGAGCACAGCCTCGGCGAGCGCCTGCACCTCTTCAGTTTCGTCTTGCGAGCGGAAGCCGCCGAAAACCTCGGCATCATCAGGCACCATCCGAGCTGGCCGTTGCTGGTGGAAGCGCTGCGCGATCCTCACCTGACGGTCGCCTCGACGGCCGCCCGCGCGCTGGCCGCCATCCAGGAGCCGCAGAGCATTGAAGCACTGGCGGAGCGGCTTCAGGCCTCCGCCTTGAATCCAACTTCCGAGATCTCCGCTCGGACTCTGGTGATGGCTCTCGCCAGCTTCCCTCCTGCCACCTCTATCGCCCTGCGCAGCTCGCTCCTCGATCCGCAGGCGCGGGTTCGCTTTCTGGCTACCGATGTGATGGCGGTCATGCTGAAGCAGGAGGCCCAGCGCGCAGGCGCGGCGAACGGCTCCCGATTCCGCACAAGCCTTCCGCCCGAGATCGCTGAAATCACTCTGGAGCAGTTAGCGAGGGACGAAAATGCAGATGTCCGGGCGCGCGCGGCTGACGTAGCGGGTTACCTCGAGGACCCGCGAGGGTTGCCGGCCATTCTAGCCCTGCTCACAGACGACGAGTGGTTTGTCAGGCTGCACGCCGTACGCGCCGCAGCGCATCAGCGGCTCATGCCTCTGGCCGCGGTGAAGGAGCGCCTTACGGACCGGAACTGGCGCGTTCGTGAAGCCTCAGCGCAGACACTGTGCGCGAGGGGAACGGCGGGAGTGGAGTGCCTCATCGACCACTTTCTGAGTACCGGCGACCGCTACAGCCAGGAACAGGTCGCCGAGCAGTTGGCGCGGTCCGGGTTGCTTCCTTCCCTGGTGGCTGCCTTCGGGATGGCGGGGCGAGAGAGAGAAACGAGCTTTGTTGAAGGAATCGTCCGCCTGGGCAGAGGAGCGGCACTGCTGCCGGTCTTGCGAAGCGCGCTGCCTTTGGCGCAGCGCGAGATGCTGCTCAGAAGTCTTTCAAGCCATCCCGATCCTGCGATCCACTCTTTTGCCCGGGCGGAGGCCTCGATCAACATCTGAAGGGTCAAAGTGCTTTCCGCGGGCCGGCAGGAGTTTCAATTTGTGCAGACCTTCGCCTCGAACGTCATGGCTGTCTTCGACATCCTGCTGGCCATCTACTTTATGGCCGCCAATGGAACTTATACCTTTCTGATGATCCTGTCAGCCGGGTCGGTGTGGCTCCATAGGCGGCGCTACAGTTACGAGGGCCTGCAACAGTTGAGGGAATCACCGGTGACGCCGCCGGTCACCATTATCATGCCGGCCTGGAATGAGCAGGAAGTGATTGTCAACTCCGTCCGGTCGGTCCTGCGCACCGATTACCCCGGAGTCGAGATTGTGGTGATCGACGACGGCTCCTCCGATGAAACGCTTGACCGGCTGGTGACGGCCTTCAGCCTGGCACCCGTGTCTCCGATCTCCCGGCCACGATTGCCCACCAGCCCGGTTCGCAGCTTTCACAGCAGCGCGGAATTTCCAAACCTCTTGGTGATCAGCAAGGAGAGGGGTGGTAAAGCCGACGCCCTCAACACCGGCCTGAACATGTGCCGCACCCCCTACTTCTGCACCCTCGATGCCGATTGCATCCTCGATCGCGATGCCTTGCTGCGTTTGATGCGTCCGGTGATCCGTTCGCGGATCAATCTCGTGGCCAGCGGCGGCATCGTGCGAGTGCTGAACGGATGCACGGTGGTAGACGGGCAGGTGACGAAGGTGGACCTGCCCCGAACCAGCTTGGAGCGCTTCCAGGTGGTGGAGTACCTGCGCAGCTTTCTGTTCGGACGCACCGGCTGGAATCTGCTCGGAGCCACCGTGATCGTGTCCGGCGCTTTCGCCGTCTTTCATCGCGAGACGGTGATCGAGGCGGACGGCTTCAGCCATGACACGGTTACCGAAGACATGGAGCTTGTGGTACGGCTGCGCCGCTGGGCCGCCGCCCACCAAAGCGCCATCAACATCTCGTTTACCTCGGACCCGGTGTGTTGGGCCGAATGTCCGCACACTCGCAAGATGCTGGCCCGGCAGCGGCGTCGCTGGCAACTCGGCCTTTGCCAGACGCTCTGGAAGAACTCCGTCATGCTCTTTAATCCGGCCTTCGGTGCTGCCGGTCTGGTCAGCCTGCCTTTTCACGCCGGCGTGGAGGGCCTGGGCGCCCTGCTGGAAGCGGCCGGCTACCTCATCCTGCCGCTAGCCGCGTTTCTGAACCCTTCGCTGCTGCGGTTCTTGCTCCCGTTTCTACTGCTTAGTCTTGCTTATGCGGGATTCCTGTCCGTGGCCGCGGTCGTGATGGAGGAGATGACTTACCGCCGCTATGCGAGCCTTCGTGATTTGGCGATCCTCTTGCTTTACGGATTGCTCGAGAACTTTGGCTATCGTCAGCTCGTGCTCTGGTACAAGCTGCAAGGCATCTTTCGCTTTGTGGCCGGCTTTGGCCGTTGGGAGAAAGTGACTCACGTTGCTGCGCGCGAACAACCGGCACGCTGACCACCCGAGAAACACATGATTCCAGAGCGCTTGCTGCGCCGGACGGTTTTGAAGTTGGTGGTTTCCGCGGTTTTGGCCGCGCTCCTGGACGCGGACGGGGCAGGCATTCTGGCCCAGTCGCCGACTTCGGCCCCTGCGGCCGGCGCCCCGACCGATAAGTCGGCGAGCGAGCGGATCGCTCATCTCCAGGAGATCGTCAAGGCCCACCCCGGCGATACGGACGCCCTCGAGGCTCTGGCCCGAGCCGACGCCGAGCTGAAGGACTTCCCGGGCGCCATCTCGGCGTACGGCCAGGTCCTGGCGGTCAATCCTTCGGACCGGGATGCCCAGGTGCAACTGGCGCGGCTTCTCGGCTGGAACCATCAGTACGAAGAGTCAATCCGCGCTTTTCGAGCCGTGCTCGATCAGGTTCCCGGCGATCGGGAAGCGCTGGAAGGTCTGGCTAACGTCCAGGTGTGGTCGGGCAAGCTGACGGAGGCTGCGGCCACCTACGGCCGGCTGGCGGCCCAGCACCCCGAGGACAGCGATTATGTCCTCCAAGCCGCTCGGCTCGAGGCCGAGACCCGCCAGTACGCCGCAGCCCGGGATCGTCTCTCGTCGCTCCTGGCGGTTGAACCCGACAACCTCGATGCCCGCCTCGCCCTGGCTGAAGTCGAAGCAAAACAGAACCAGTTCCCGAGCGCCCTGCACCAGTACGAGCGCGTTCTGGAAGAGCGCCCCCGGGACCCCTCCGCGTTGATGGGCACAGCCCAGATGCGTTATTACACCGGTGACGTGGCTGGCGCCTTTGCGGCGGCCAGCGCCCTAGTGAACCAGGAGCCTCGCAATTTTGATGCCTTGTTCCTTCTCGCCAACATCGAAAGGGCCCGCGGACACCGCGCGGAGGCGCGCAACCTGCTCAATCGCGCCGACCAGATTTCGCCCCACAATCCGGAGGTAGCTGAGCTCCGCGAGAAACTCTGGAGTGAGTCTCCGACCGTACTGCATCTCACGGCCGGCTATTCGCGGGAGCTCGGCAGCCCAAGCGGCTCGGGACCGCTCACGGAGGACTTGCGCTCCTGGGTTTTCGGCTCGCAACTCGATTTTAGCGTGTTACCCCACACCAGCTCGATCCTCTCTTTCGACGCTCTCCCCACCCAGACTCCCTCGTCGGCCGCGGTGCCTTCGATATTCCTCTATCGTCAGACCACCCACCTGGGCTCGTACCTGACGCTCCGTGGAGGCCTGGGATTGCAGCGCTTCGGACCCGGCGTACCGGTGGAGTTACCGAATAGCGCCGGACCGCAGCCGAGCGCCACCACGGCACCGATCGGGTTTTTCGGAGGATCCTTCGCCCCCGACCGCCGCGTCAGCTTCGATCTCACCTGGAGCCTCTCGGGCGTCCCCTACACGCCGCTCGCCGTCCAACTGGGGGTCATCTCGTCGCGGGTCGAAGCGGGGTTCAACGCCACCTTCAATCCCCGCACCGACTTCCACCTGACATACTTTCGGGAACACCTGACAACTGAACCCTACCAACAGCTCACGGGGACGACCACTGGGTCCGGTCAGCCGGGAACCGTCTATGCCAGCGAGGAGGAGCATGGAAGCGGCGGCAACGCCGTTTTCAACCGGCGGATTGTCGCGCGGGAGCGCCTGAACCTCGATGCTGGCGCCTCAGCGCTGATTTTTGGCTACGACGGCCCGCGGCGTGGCGTCTACCTCGGCTTCTTTACCCCCAGCTTTTACCAGCGAGAGCTGCTTAACGAGCGGTTAAGTGGGCAGTTTTCGAAGCGCCTCGGGTATGACTTCTCCGCGAGCTTGGGCATCCAGCAGGTAGACCAAGGACAGCCGATCCAGCGCGCCCTGATCGTGAATCCGGCCTTCACACTTAAAGCCACGCCCTACCTTTCGGGCAGCCTCGGCTACGCATACTACAATTCTGCCCAGGGACTCGGCATCGTCAGCGGCAATGGCGTCCGGCTGACCATCGATTGGCGGTTCTGAAAGCATCCCTCCAAGAACCCACGATCACGCCGGCAGGAGTCTGCTCGGACGCTGATTCTGTGCGGGTTATGTAATTTCAGGCTTCGGCTAGGCAGCCACCAGTTGGGGCGAGTTGGGCCCGTTCTCACAGGCTAAGTCCTTCCTATCGTGTCGCAGGATACAGAGAAGAGTGATGTCTGTCACCGAAGAGCGGCCCCTCCTTTTCTCATTCTGAGGTGTAAGGAGTCTCATCCGGAGGACAATAAGAATGAAAACCATCTGCAAAAGTCTGTTGATTTTCGCGGTTACCGCGACTCTAACGGCCAGCTTGGCTATGGCACAGTCAAGCAAAAACAAACCAGTGGACGTAACGCTAACGGCCGTTACCGTCATGCCAGACGGCGCCCAGCTCCAACCGGGCGACTATCGCATGACGCTGCTCAACGATTCGGCTACGCCGCAAGTGGAGTTCTACCAGAAGGGGAAACTGGTCTGCAAGTGCCCGGTCAAAATCGAGAACACACCGGCCAAATCTCCGCAGACTCAGATGCTTTATAACGTGAAGCCCGACGGTACTCGCGTCTTGCAGTCTGTCCGCGTAAGAGGCTGGACACAGGCCTTGATTTTCTCAAGCCCCGCGGCGCCTGGCGCAGAACTCTAGCGCGTAGGTTCGAATCATCCTGCTCAATTTTGTGGCCTCGGCTCGCCCGTGATTCAGACTTTAACCGGCGGTCCGAGGCCCTTCTTTGTACCCGAGGCCTACCCAACTGGCCGCCGAGGGGCGACGGCGCCGATGGACGCTCTAGTCTCCCTCACCAGCCCCTTCAGGGAAGACCGTGTGGCGAGGAGGGGGCATAGGCGCGTTGCCTTTCCGCTCCCGCCACAGGATCCGATTCAGGCTGGCCGTGTCGACCGCGTCGGCATGGGAGAAGTCCATGCGGGCGGACGCCTTGGCTCCCGGGGCGTCGACCGAGTTCATCCGATAGAGCAAGCCGTTCTTCAGGTTGCGATCATCGGCCGTGAAAGGACCCTGCGCCGCCGGCCCGCTGAACAGCTCCGTCATCGGTGTGGCCCAGGCATCATTGTTGTTCATGGGCGGCAGGCCGAGCAGTTCCTCCATGGTTCGGATCATGTTCACGGTGGTGAAGAAGCGATGATCGACGAATGGCTGCGCCGCCGAGCCCAGTGAATACTTGCTGATCACCAAGGCCGGACTGCGGTGCGCGTCCACGTGGTCGGGACCGTCCTGGGCGTCATCTTCCAGTACGAAGATAGCGGTGTCATCCCAGTAGGGGCTGTGGGAGATGGCCTCCGCCACCCGGCCGACCGCCAGATCATTGTCCGCCACCGAAGCCTCGGGCTTGGGGCCGTTCGGCCGCGTCCCCAGGGTGTGATCGTTGGGCAGGCGCAGCAGAATATACTGCGGCATCTCCCCGGACTTGCGCCCTTCCTGGCGAGCCTGCACGAACCCCGCAAACTCGTTCAGAAACTCGTCGACCCGGAGCTGGTCGGGGTAATAGAGGTTGAAGTCTGGAAAGCGCGGATCGAAATGACCCACCAGCTCCGGCTTGGTGGGCACGTCGCGGGCGATGATCGGAATCGGCCAGGGCCAGGGACTTGGCGAGCCGTGAGGCTGACCGAGGTTGCCGGGCAGGGGATCGCCCGGCCGCACGAAGGTGCGGGCACAGACCTCGCCCGGCGGACGCGGCGTTCCAAAGAGCGGCGATTCCTGCTCTTCGAAGTCATTGCACCAGTCGGTGGCGACGAATTCTCCATAGTGGCGGTAAGTGAGCCCCGCCCGCGCCACGTTGCCCCAAAGGTAGCCGGTGCCGGGCTCGTCGACATCGGAGATGCCTTGCTCCAGCGGATAGCCGTTTGAGACGATCCCCTCGTAATCGTAGAGCCGTTCCCCGCCGCGATAGGCGATCTCCCAGGTCTTCTCCGTATAGTCGCTGGTGATGGCCGCCGTCGACCACACATGTCCGTTGCCGGAGACCTCGCCGCTCACGTAGAAGTTGTCCAGGATGCCGAACTGCCGCGCCAGCTCGTGCTGGTTGGGCGTGATGTCCTCGCCGTACATCACCAGCGAGGGATCGCCGTTCGCCTCCTTCAGGTCGCCGAACACCTGGTCGTAGCTGCGGTTCTCCTTGATGATGTAAATCACGTGCCGGATGGGACTCGCGCCGGAGGCGAAGTGCATCGGCTCGGGCGGCTGCTGCATGCGATTACTTTCCACGGCCGCGGCGGTGAGCTGCGCAAGCTCCTGCTGGGCTTTCTGCAGGCTGATGCGCGCCACCGACCCGTGGATCAGCGCCGCGATGTAGGGATGGATCGGGTGCGCCGGGTGCTGGCCCAGAGCCGCCGGCAGAATGGCGGAGTTGGGTCCGGTGCCGGAACCTTTTCCAGTGACCACGAAGAGATCGTCGCCTTGGACCGCGAGCGCAGTCGGATACCATTCGGTGGGGATGAAGCCGGCCGCGGCCACAGGTGAGGAGGAGGGAGCCGCCGGGTTTTCTGCGAGACCTCCCACGTCAAGGACCGCCACCGCGTCGGCCGAGGCATCGGCCACGTAAAGCCGGTCGCCGGCGCCATTGAGCGCGAGGGCATTGGGGAAGGTTCCGGAGTACTTCTGGCCAGGCAACTCGGTGGAGAGCAGAGCGGCGACCTTGCCCGACCCCGTGTCGACCGCCGCCACGCGGTCGGCGTTGGCCAGCGCCACGTAAAGCCGTTTCTCATCCGGCGCCAGGGACAGCGCGGTGGGGTGCGAGCCGGGCGCGGTCGGCGAAGCGGGCGGCTGCAGCGCGATCTTTCTCGCCACCTGGCCGCTTTCGAGATCAAGCTCGTCGACCTCCGAGGCATTCCAGAGGCTCACCCAGGCCCGCTTGCCGTCGCGCGTGGCCACGACGGCGTATGGATAGGAAGCCGGCACATCGTCGTGAGCGCTGAGATCGAAGCGGTGAAGGGTTTCGCCGCTGGCGGCATCGATCAGCAGGGCGTCGTCGGAGAGATTGTCGGCCACCAGCAAGCGCTCGTGTCCCGGCTGACCCAGCACCGCCAGACCCGCCGGATACGGAATGGCTTTGCCGGGCGGCAGCAGCCGCGAGATCTTGGTCTGCTGATGGGGGCCGAGCGGCTGCAGCGGAATCTTGATGAACCGGTCCGGCGTCACCCGTCCGCCGTCGAAGCGGTAGACCGCGATGCCGTTCCCCGTGTCCCCCGGCTGCGCGCCGTTGAAGTCGGTGATCGATCCCATAGAGGCGTAAAGAGCGCGTCCGTCCGGGCTGAAACCGAGGCCAAGAAAGTAACTCTGATGCGCGTGCCGGCCGACACGCGAGTCGGGGTAGTCGGCGAGCTGGTTCGTCTGCAGGTCCAGGACGGCGATCGACTGGCTGTGCCCGGATTCCTCGGTCCCATAGCCGTTGTTGAGGATGGCGAGGTAGCGTCCGTCGGGACTCAACACCGCCGCGGTGGGGAGGCTGTTGGTCGGCTTCGGGTCTCCAGGCGCGGGCGCCAGCAACAGCTTGCTGCTGGGCAGCGGCGCCTGCCTGGATGTTTCCTGGGCAAACAAGCTGCTCACGCGGGCGCGCCACCATCCACGACGCCCCGCGAAGGCTCCAGCCATCAGCACCACGCCCGCTAAGCCCGCTCCAACCCAACGCCGGGCCCACTCGATCCCGTCTCGCCTTCTCATGTGGTATTCCTCCCCAGGCGAACTCTGCTCGAACCGCCTGCCGAAGAATGCACCGAGCCAGTCATTCCAAGGAGGTGCAGGTTGCGAAGAATCTCGTGGTTCTTGACGATGACAAGCGCAGATTCTTCGCTTGCACAGACTGACGGTCAGGAAACATTCTGCAGCAAACTGCCAGCGCCCAGCAGCTTCTCTGCCGGCGCTTAGAGCGACGACCAGACTAGAGTATTCGCCTCTGGAGGGCTTGGTCCATTAAATTTCTCAGAAGGCTGCCGGAAGACAGATCGACTTTATCCCTTGCGCCCGGAGAGGCAAGTTTCGAGCCGCATTTGGGCTCCTGCGGCGCCCCACCGAGCGGTCGCTGGAGCGGGGCCGAAGGCATCAGCAACGGCACCGGCCTACCGTCGAGCTACTTTCCAGAGTGTGTCACCACCGGGATGTGTTCAATTGTTATCGGTCCAGATGCTTGGGCCACCAATCGGGTGTACACCTCGTATGACGGCGGCACCGAGAAATGGAATTCGGTTCCCATGTCGGCCAGGTAGAGAATGTGGACGGTAGCTGTTTTACCCTGGCCTACCACCAGCAATTGGCTTCTCGCAGGAGACTTGCGCTGTAAGGGAGGCTGGGGAAAGATCTTCGCCACCGTTTCCATCCCATTCCTCCTGATCGTAACCATGTAATACTCAAACGCTGTGCCGATGGAAAAGGAATAGTCGCCCGCGGGTAGCGTCGCACTTCCCCACCGGGTTTCGAATGGGAGGGAGAAAGTGCCCTTCTCCATCTGTGCGCTCAGAGTTGCAGCGGAGAAGCAAATCGCCAGGGCGGCCAGAACCAAAGAACGAATCAACGCCTCGTGCCTCTCGTATTTCATATTGACCTCCAGCCCCGAATAACTCGGAGCCTCCTTTCTCGGCCTGAACCTCCTGGTTACACCCTCTCCTCCCGAAAGCTTTTCGTCAATGGTTGGCTCCTTATCTTTGCCTTAAAAATTGATTGCCTGCTAAGCGCCACACTGGCAATACGTTAGCGTCTCATCCTAAGACGGGCAGGTATGGCCGCAGGACTCGCGCTCCTCGCGATGGAGCCGCGATCCGGGAGACCCTCCACTTTTGGGACAAGGTGCGCGGCGTGCTAAAATATAGTCACGGCGTAGGGGTTCGGCCGAGCGATGCCGGATTCCGTCCCAACCGAAGAAATCTCCAAGTTCGGCCCGTTTGAAGTGGACCGGCGCTCGGGTGAGCTGCGCAAACAAGGGCTCAGAATGAGACTTCAGCAGCAGCCGTTCCAGGTCCTCGTACGGCTGCTCGATGCGCCAGGCGAGGTTGTACCCCGTGAAGAGCTTCGCAGACAACTGTGGCCCGCCGACACCTTCGTCGATTTTGATAACAGCCTGAACGCCGCGATCGCCAAGCTCCGCGAGGCCCTGGACGACTCGGCGACGAGTCCGCGCTTTATTGAAACGCTCCCCCGCCGCGGCTATCGCTTTATCTGTCCAGTAGACACAAGGGAAGGGCTTGCCCGACAGGAGGAAAGACCGCCGGAGAGGTCCCGGCGCGGCCGCTGGCTGATTGCGCTGGCGGCAGGGGCGGTTGCGGCGTTGCTGGGGTTGCTGCTGGCCTTCAACGTGGCCGGCTGGCGCGACCGGCTGCTGTCCAGGTCTCGGGGGCCGCGCATCGGATCGCTCGCGGTGCTTCCGGTTAAGAATTTCTCCGGCGACCCCGCTCAGGAGTTCTTCGCGGACGGCATGACCGACGCTTTGATCGCCGGCCTCGCCCGGATCAGGAACGTCAAGGTCATCTCGCGCACCTCGGCGATGCACTACAAAGGGACGAGCGAATCTCTGCCCCAGATCGCGCGGGAGTTGGGAGTCGAAGGAATTGTCGAGGCCTCGGTGACGGGCTCCGGAGGCCGGGTGCGGATCGCCGCTCAGCTCATCGACGCCCGGCAGGACCGCCATCTCTGGGCACGCAGTTACGAGGGCGAGATGACGGACGTGCTGGCGCTGCAGGCGGAGGTCGTGCAGGCTATCACCGATGAAATCCGGGCCCAGCTCACGCCGGGGGACGCGCCGCTCGCGACGGCTCACCGGGTCGATCCCGAGGTTTACGACGCAACCTTGAGGGGAAGGATGCTCCTCGAAGACGGGACCCGCGAAGACCAGTTCCGCCAGGCGATCGCTCTGTTCCAGACGGCGGTCGACCGCGACCCGACCTATGCCCCCGCCTGGGCGGGATGGGGCGAAGCTCAATGGACCCTGGCCGCGGTCGGGTTCGAGTACGTTGCGCCGGATGAAGTGCGCGGCAAAGCGATCGCGGCGGTCGAAAGAGCCTTGCAGCTCGACGCAACCCTCCCCGAAGCGCACGCGGCGCGGGCGCTCATCGCCGCCGATGGGGAGTGGGACGTTGCCAAGGCGCAACAGCATTTCGAGAAAGCCCTTGAACTGCGGCCCGGTTACGCGGCCGCGCATGGCGAGTATGGCCACCTGCTGGGAGGGGAACCGCTCTCCCGTTTTGCCGAAGCCCGCCGCCACCTCGACCGGGCCCGCGAGCTCGACCCGCTCTCGCCGTGGCACGATATCAACCTGCTTGCCTGGTGGCTGTTCCAGGGGCAGCCGCAAAAGGCGCTCGAGGAGGGCGAGCGAGCCTGCGAGCGGCACCCGGCGCTCTGGGTCGCCCATTGGCAAACAGGATTCGCCCGGCTCGCCCTCGGACAACGGAGCGAGGCAGCTGGCCAGTTCGAGGCGGCGCTCGAGCTGCTCCGCCCGCTGCGGCCGGCGGTTGCCCTCGCTCCCCTGGGCATGACCTACGGGCTGATGGGACGCCGGGCTGACGCCTTCAAAATTCTGACCGAAATGGAACAAGTGTCGAAGCATCGCTATATCTCGCCCTTTTATCTTGCCGCTGTGGAGTCGGGCCTCGGCCGGATGGACGACGCCTTCCGGCTTCTCGATCAAGCGCTGCAGCAGCGGACTCCCTGGCTGGTTATTTGTGTGCCGAACGATCCCCTCTCCTTCGCGCTCCGGCGTGACCCGCGGTGGAAACCGTTTGTCGACCGGCTGCGGCGGCAGGTGCGATTGCCGCCCGGTACCCCCGATCCTTACTCGTAGCGGGGGAGGTCCGTAATGCTCCAGTAATTCGGCACGTTTTAAGTAACCCTTCTATTTTCATAGATATTCCGGCTTCGTTGGTATCTGTGCCGCCGAAATGACCAGCGCCTGCTCGATCGCATGATCGGCGGCTGGCAAAATGGCCTTACTGATTCTAAATGACTTACTCAACTCCTCCACCCTCAAAGTTGGGTTTGTTTGGGTTCGTTTTGGGTTTGTTTTTTCGAACTTCTGTTGATTCTAAACATCTTATTGGGTTTGTTTTCATCTTGATGGGGGGGTAGGAGACCCCTAGGGGCTTCAATTGGGCGTCTGGTGCCGAACATCTCCACCTCCTTAATGGCTGGCCCCTGCCGAAACGCGCTGCCGGGCGCTCGGCGTCCGGCGTAAAGTCGCCAGCGTCTTTTTGTCAGGGTAGCAGAGCAGAATCGGACGGTGGCGACTCGGACGGCCGCGCTCCAGCACTATTTTCACGCTGTCTTTTCTTGAGGTTAGCTGCCGAACGGGCCGGAGGAAGGGAACTGCGTCGCAGAAAGTGAGTCCGTTTTGCACACCCGGGCCAAGAGGCCTGCCGGCGGCTTTGCCGGAAGAAACGATTCTGGCAGCGGCTGTAACACCTCTGGCAGTAGTCAAATAGCTGGGTTAGTAACCGTCAGAGCCGATGGCGCCACCGGGCCCGCCGTCGCGAGCCGCAGGAATTGCCCCGCGAGGATTCGACATGTCACTTGCCGATGTCCTGTTTGGAAGGCCGCTCGCCACTAGTGAAGAGCGCGCGGAGAAGATCGGCCCGGGCGCAGGCATTCCGATCTTCGGCCTTGACGCCCTCAGTTCCGCCGCCTACGGTCCGGAAGCGGCGCTGACCCTGCTGGTTCCGCTGGGCGCAGCCGGCATCGCCTATATCGTGCCCGTCAGCGCCAGCATCATCATCCTGCTGGCCATCGTTTACTTCTCCTACCGCCAGACCATTGAGGCCTATCCCGGCGGAGGCGGCTCCTACACCGTGGCCAAGGAGAACCTCGGCGCTCGCGCTGGATTGCTGGCAGGCGCGGCGCTGATGATCGACTACATTCTGACGGCGGCGGTGGGAATCTCAGCGGGCGTCGGCGCGCTGGTGTCGGCGGTGCCGTCGCTGCAACCCCACACACTCGGTCTCTGCCTGGCGATTCTGTTGGTCCTGACGATCGTGAATCTGCGCGGAGTGCGCGAGGTAGGAGCGGTGTTCATGACCCCTACCTATCTGTTCGTCGGGACGCTTCTGGGGACCATCGCGGTCGGCATCGTCAAGACCGTGATGGCGGGCGGCCATCCTGCCGCGGTCGTGGCGCCGCGGCCCCTAGCCTCCGGCACCGCGGTCCTGAGCGCGTGGCTGCTGCTGCAGGCCTTCTCGAGCGGCTGCACGGCCATGACCGGCGTGGAGGCGGTCAGCAACGGCGTGAAGGCGTTTCGCGAGCCAGTGGTGAAGTCCGCGCAGCGCGCCCTGACGGCCATCATCGCCCTTTTGACCTTGATGCTGGCGGGCATCGCCTATCTGGTTCGCGCCTATCATATCGGCGCCACCAACCCGGGACTGACGGGATATCAGAGCGTGCTTTCGATGCTGGTGGCGGCGGTGGCGGGCAAGAATGCGTTCTACTACGTCACCATGGCGTCGATACTGCTGGTGCTGGCGCTCTCCGCCAACACGGCCTTCGCGGACTTTCCGCGCCTCTGCCGGGCCCTTGCCGAGGACTGTTACCTGCCTTTGGGTTTCGCCACTCGCGGACGCCGGCTTGTGTATTCGCAAGGCATCGGGGCGCTGGCGATCCTGTGCGCGCTCCTGCTCATCCTGTTCGATGGCGTCACGGACCGGCTGATTCCCCTCTATGCCGTGGGCGCTTTTCTGGCTTTCACGATGTCGCAGGCCGGTATGGTGGTGCATTGGAAGCGCGCGGGCGGCCGGCGGGCACGGCGCAGCATGCTGGTGAACGGCCTCGGGGCGGCGACCACCGCCATCACCGTGCTGGTGGTCACGGTGGCGAAATTCGCGGCCGGAGCCTGGGTGACGGTCCTGCTGATCCCATCGATGATCGCGCTGATGACGTCGATTCGACGTCACTACGATCACCTCTGGGCGCAAGTTGCCGACCCGGCGCCTCTGGACCTGAAGGGCCAGTATCCGCCGCTAGTGGTGGTGCCGGTCTTGCGCTGGAGCAAGGTCGCCAAGAAGGCGCTCGCTTTCGCTCTGCACCTGTCGCCGGACGTCGTGGCGTTGCACGTAGGCTCAGGAGACGAGTCGAACGATCTACAGCGGCAGTGGCCCGCCCTTGTCCAGAAGCCGGCAAAGCAGGCCGGATTTCCTCCTCCTCCGCTGGTATGGCGGGAATCTCCCTACCGGTTCGTGCTCGGTCCGATTCTGGATTATGTCTTCGACTTGGAGCGGAAGAATCCTACCCGGCAGGTGGCCGTGCTGGTACCGGAGGTCGTGGAGACGGCCTGGCACAACTACCTGATCCACAATCAGCGCGCCGAGTGGCTCAAGGCGCTGCTGCTTCTTAAGGGTAATCAACGGATCGTGATAATCACCGTGCCCTGGTATGTGGAACCATGAAGGGATGGCGATGGCTTTCCGGTGCCGCCGTCCAGTTCGGGTCTTTCGAGCCCAAGCGCGGGGCGCTACTTCTTGAAAGCGAACTGGTACAGCAGACCCACCGAGACCCGAATGTTGTCCTGATGAACGCCGGAAAAGTGGCTGAAGACGTAATCGACCTGCACGATGCGGATCGAGAGGTTGCTCGTGAGCGCGGCGTCGACGCCGGCGCCACCATCCAGGCCCCAAGTGGTCTGCGGCTTCGAGATGTTCAGGTAGCCCACGCCGCCGCGCACACCGCCCGCCAGGAAGCGAACAAACGGCGTGATCTTGGGGTCATGGCGATAGGAGAAGACCGGACCGTACATGAAGGTAGTGACGTTGGTGCCGGAGTGCCACTGGGTGCTGAAGTCGAAGACGCCCCCGAACCAGGGGGTCAGATTCTGCGCGATGGATCCGGTGGCTCCGTTAAAGGCGTTGCCGTTCTGGCCGGCATTGGCGAAGAAGAACGAGTAGCCTCCGAAGAGCTCTCCCTGGGGAAAGGATTCCACCGTAGCCGGATCCCGCCCCATCGCCGCGAGCGGCAGACAGCAGACCAGCACGAGCAGCCGAAAAATCATCCGCATTGAAGTCGCCTCCTGGGGCTCCCGGGCGCGCCCCTGCCAGGCGGGCGATGAAGGACGCCCGGCAGGCGGGGTTCGCCGTCGTCAAAGCTCTCGATCGCCGCTTCGTCCGCCGCCTACTGCACCTGCAGGTTCACGCTGGCGTTGTGGCTCACCGGGCCCGAAGCTCCGCTGACGGTGATCATGTAGCTGCCGGCCGGAGTCCCCGCCGCGGAGGCGGAAGGCGTACCGCTGCACGCCGCCCAGGTTGCGATCAGGAGCATGAGGGCGGCGAGGCCCGCCAGCCGCCAGCGGGTTCGGCGGCGGGCGCCGAGCGCCAAAGCGGCCAGGATCAACGCGAGAGCCCAAAGCGTCCACGGCGGCAACCCCCGTTCCAGCGGGCGCGGCCAGTTGATTCCCGGGCCCCGCCACAAGCCGGAGCGCACCGTCGTGTTAACGGTAATCGTCGCCGTCATGGGCGTGCTGCCGTCTTCGGTGATCGAGGCGGGCGACGCCGAACAAGTGGAGAGCGGCGGCAGGTTGCTGCAAGTGAAGGTCACCTTGCCGCTGAAGCCGTTCTGGGGAGTCACCGTGGCCGTATAGGCGGCCGCGTTGCCGGCCAGTGTGCTCACCGACGCGGGAGCCGCGACCATGGCAAAGTCGGCGCCGATTCCGCCGAGGCTGGCGACCTGAGGGCTGCCGGGGCCGTTGTCGGTAAAGGTCAGGTTGGCGGTTCGAGTGCCGGCCGCGGTCGGGGTAAAGGTCACGTTGACCGTGCAACTCGAACCGGCGGCGATGGTGGACGCGCACGTGTTGCTTTGCGTGAAATCGCCGGCGTTCTTCCCGGTGACGGTGACGCTCGTCAGGCTGAGCGACTGATTCCCGGTATTGGTGAGCGTGACGGTCTGGACCGCGCTGGTGGTGCCCACCGACTGACCCCCGAAGTTCAAGGTGGTGGGGCTGATGGTCGCGACCGGCGCCGTTCCCGTGCCCGTCAGAGCGGCGGTCTGGGGGCTGCCCGCGGCGTCGTCGTTAACCGACAAGGTTCCGGCGCGGTCGCCGGCGGTCGTAGGCGTAAATGTAATTGTGAAAGTGCAGGTCAGCCCGGCGCCCAGCGAGCTGCCGCAGGTGCTCGTTTCGGAAAAGTCTCCCACAATCTGGACGGATGAGATCGCCAACGTAGAGCCGCCGGTGTTGCTCAGGGTGACCGTCTGAGTCGGGCTGCTCTTGCCCACCGGTTCATTGGGAAAGGCCAGCGAGGCGGGAGCCAATTGAGCTGCGGGAACTGCTACGCCGGTCCCGGAGAGGGCGACCAACTGAGTCGGCGTCGTGGCGTTGTCCGTCAGGGTGATGGTGCCGGTCCGGGCGCCGACTCCGAGGCCCGCGGGCGAAGCCAACGGATTGGGGTCAAAGACAATCTGAAAAGTGCAGGTTCCTCCTGGCGGCACGCTCACGCCGGTGCACTGGTCGCTGGCAATCGACCAGTCCTGAAGATCGACGGGAGGAGGAAGAACTCCGGTCGAACTAGGTGGCGGCTGGTAGATATCGCCGGACTCCACGATCGAGCTCACCACCAGGGACGCGTCACCCGAGTTTGTAATGGTGACCGTCTGGGGAGGACTGGGAATCCCCAGCGGCTGAGAGCCGAACTGCAGACTGCGCGAGGAGAGGGCGGCCACAGCCGCGGTGAGGGCGTTCAGCTTGGTCACAAACGCGTCGCCGGCGCCGCCTGCAGTGTCCTGAAAGATTCCCTTCGTGGCCGGGAAATCGGTGGAAGCGGTCGAACCGGTGACGTAAACCGCCAGCGAGCTGTCCACCGCGATCGCGTTGCCGACATCCAAGTCGCCGCCGCCCAGGAATGAGGAATAGATCAGGCCCGAGCCATAGGCATTGACCTTGCAGACAAAAGCGTCGCCGGGGTAGTTCAGCGGGCCGGACAGAGTAGGTTGTATGGCGCTGACGGTGGGAAAGTTGGAGGAGGTCGTTCCGCCGGTCACGTACGCTACGCCGTTGAGGTCCACCGCGATGGCTGTGCCTTGATCCTGTCCCGAGCCGCCCAAGTAGGTGGAGTAAACAAACTGCGCGGCTTGGGGATCAAGCTTGGCGACAAAGGCATCGACGCCTCCGGCGAGGGCCGGTTGAAAGGCCTGACCATTAATCGGGAGGCGGAAATCGCTCGAAACGGTCCAACCGGTAACGTAGGCCGCTCCCAGACTATCTACGGCGATCCCCGTGCCGACGTCGTTGCCACTGCCGCCCAGGTAGGTGGAGTAGACGAGGGACGAGCCGTCGGGGCTGACCTTGGTTATAAAGGCGTCGGTGAAGGCGGTTCCAAGAATGTAGGGAGGGCAATTCGGCGGCACCGGCGGTGTGCCGTTGGCCTTGTAGCCGCCACAGGCTGCCTGGGCGGTGGTATTCGCGACCGGGAAGCTGGAGTCGTCCGAGAAGGTGCTCCCCGTGACGAATGCCGAGCCGAGGTTGTCCACCGCGATGGCCGTGCCGGCATCCCCGCCGTCGCTCCCTAAGTAAGAGGAATACCCGAGCGACGCGCCCCCGGCGTTAACCTTGGTCACGAAAGCGTCTTTGTTGCCCGCGTAGAAGGGTTGGAAAGCGGCAAAAGAAACCGGGAAGTCAACCGAATCCGTCTCACCGGTCAGGTAGGCATTCCCATTGCGGTCCACGGCGATCCCGCCCGCGCCCTCGGTCCCGGTGCCTCCAAGATAGCTGGAGTACACCAATGCCGACCCCGATGCGTTCAACTCGGTGACGAAATCGTCCGCGTCGCCCCCGCCATACGCCGGTTGGAACGAGCCCGCCGTCACCGGAAAGTCGGTTGAGTTGGTGATGCCCGTGACGTAGGCGTTGCCGCTGGAGTCGATGGCGATGCCGCTGGCCTGATCTCCGCCGCTGCCGCCCAGATAGGTCGAGTAGACGAGCGCCGTCCCGGCGGAATTCAGCTTGGTGACAAAAGCGTCGCACTGGCCGGCGTTCGCGGCTTGATACGGCGCCCCTGTGGGGAAATTCGTCGAGCACGTCTGGCCCGCGATGTAACTGTTGCCGCTCGAATCCACGGCGATCCCATACCCGACGTCACCCTGGCTGCCGCCCAGATAGGTGGAATAAGTCAGGGTGGGGTCGATGATCAGCGGCAACGCATGATCGTAAGCGGCGATCCGGAAAGCGATGGACCGGGCTTCCTTTTGGACAACGTAGTGCGCGGCGACGTCGAGCCTCCGTCCTTGCGCGTCGCGCTGGTAAGCCACCGCCTGGTGGAAGCGAACCTCGCCGTCGCCGGTCCTGAGCACCAGGTCGCCACCGGAGTCGATCTTGGGACTGGCGCCATCGATCGCCAGCCGAATCGCCCCAGGATCGGATCCCGGCGCCACCACGAAGTCGTACTCCAGCTGGCCTCGATTGCCGTAGTACACCAGGTCGATACCAGGGTAGACCCGCCGGTATTGCACGCGGGCGAAGTTGGGAACGTTGGTGCGCCACCGCTTCGGATCGTTGCCGACAAAGTAGTTGGTCTTGCCGGGGAGTTCGTCGACACCCTCGGCGGGGGCGCTAAAGTGAGCGCCCATGAGTCTCATGTGGAGAATGGCCGGAGTCTCGGCTTTCCCACTCTCCATCTTCGATGGTCGACCGGTTTCCAGCGCCAGCGCCGCCTCGTTCGCCGAGAGCGCCAGCGCATAACCCGGACCGCGTGTCAGGAAATCGATTTCCTCAGCGAACTGGCCCTGGTTTGGTTCGAAGCTGAGAGGCAGTTTTCCAAAAGATGACACGGGCTGCCGCTGAACGGTCGAGGGAGAGGCGTCGGTGGGCATTTGCGCGCGCAGGATCTCACTGCCCAGCGTCAAGATCACAATGAAGGTGAGGCTGAAGACCTGGAGCATCACCCAGGCGCGGTGGCAACGGCTGTCTGGATTCGGTTCAATGGTCACGCTTGCTGCGCTCCTAGCCGGGCGCCGAGCGGCTCCGCCAAAAAGCGGCAAACTAGCGGAACAGGACCGGCAAAAGATACCCCATTCGTGGCTTATACGCCTGCTAATAACGGTATGTCAAGAAGATTTTTAATCGCTTGGTAAATTACAGGACGGTATACACAACCTTCCGCGCCCCGCCACGAGATCTCCAGGCTCAGACAGCGCAAAGGAATCAAAGAGAGAAAGAGATGGTTGAGTTGGCTCGGCAAGTGATAGCATGCTCAGTTCGCGGTGGCCAGGCGCCTCCGTAGACGAAGGCGGCCAGGGAGCCGCAGAGGTTGAATCGGAATGCGACGCAGACTATTTCTCTCGCTTGTCCTCGCACTGGGAATCAGCATCGCCTCAGGGCTGACAGTGCAAGGGGCAACGACTCCGGGGATCACCATGAGCGAATACGGCAAGATGCCTGACGGGCAGACGGTGGGTCTCTACACCCTCACCAATTCCAGCGGAATGACAGTAAAGATCACCAATTACGGCGGGCGCGTGGTCTCGATCCTGGTACCCGACCGCAACGGCAAGATGGGCGACGTGGCCCTGGGTTTCGACAACCTGGCCGGATACCTTGCCGACAATCCTTTCTTTGGCACGCTCGTAGGCCGCTATGCCAATCGCATCGGCAAGGCCCGATTCACCCTGGACGGCAAGGTGTACCAACTCGAGGTCAACGACGGTCCTAACAGCCTGCACGGCGGCTCGCACGGCTTCGACAAGAAGCTTTGGAAGGCTCGCGAGATCCCGGGCAAGCACCCCGGCCTCGAGCTCACTTATCTCAGCAAGGACGGCGAGGAGGGCTATCCGGGCGACCTCACGGCCAAGGTGGTCTACACGCTGCTCGGCAACAACTCTTTGCAGATCGATTACACCGCCACCACCGATAAGGATACGGTGCTCAACCTGACCAACCACTCCTACTTCAATCTCTCAGGCGAGGGCAGCGGCGACATTCTCAAGACAGAGATGATGATCAACGCCGACCAGTTCACGCCCGTGGACGCCACCTTGATCCCCACCGGCGAGCTCGGAAAGGTCGACGGCACGCCTTTCGACTTCCGCAAGTCGACCCCGATCGGCGCGCGCATCAACGCCGACGACGAGCAGATCAAGTTTGGGAAAGGCTACGACCACAACTGGGTGCTCAATCGCAGCGGCCAGGGATTGACGCTGGCGGCCCGCGCCACCGACCCGGCCTCCGGCCGCGTCCTGGAGGTGCTCACCACCCAGCCCGGCATTCAGTTCTACACCGGCAACTTCCTGGACGGCACCGTCCACGGCAAAGGTGGCAAGGTGTACGTCCACCGCGGCGCCTTCTGCCTGGAGACCCAGCACTTCCCGGATTCACCCAACAAACCGAATTTTCCGTCCACCGAGCTCAAGCCCGGTCAGACGTATCACGAGACCACCGTCTTCAAGTTTTCGATTATTCACTGACCCGCCCTAGCCGGCGGGTCCGGAGGGGGGGCCCGCCTGAAGACTAAGAAGAATTAAACGCATCGCGGTCTCCCCGGCGTGCGACGACGACGGTCCCGGTTCGCCTGCTTTCGGGCGGGTGCGCCGGCCGTGTGATCGTCGTGCGCTCGCAGAAACCAGGACTGAAGCGCCGACCCGAAAGGAGCTCAAACTTATGCCCTACCCTCCAATGCCGAAGCGCCCGCCGTTCGTCGCTGTTAAGCCGTTCCCTGTCAAGCTGCCACCGCCGAGGTTGGATCTGAGGCCGCCGCAGGTCGATCTGCGGCCAACGATTCGATCGTTAGGCCTCGCCGTGCGGAGCCAGGCCCCTCGCGGCACGTGCTCCGTCTTCGCCATGACGTTTCTCCTGGAGTACGCCTACGACACCCGGCTCAACTGCGGATTTACCGACCTGTCGGAGGAATACCTCAACTACGTCACGAACCTGGTAACGGGCAACACCGGCGATGGCGACTATTTCCACAACCTCAATGACGGTTACCAGTCCTGGGGAATGGCCACGGAGGCGAACGAGCCTTATCAGACGAGCGAGGTGACATCGATCCGTCAGTCTCTGCTCGACGCGGGCCGCACCTGGACGCGCTTCGAAGCCGACTTTATCAAGGCCTGGGACAGCTCGAAGGGTGCCTCGCAGGACCAGGTGGATCGCGCCATCGCCTACCTCGACGCGAACGCACCCGTGGCCTTCGGCGGATGGTGGCCAACCAGCTGGGCGACGACCGATGTGGACGGCGTCCAAGTGATGTCTGTGCCTCCGGTCAGCCAGAAGGGCACGGCGGTGACGGATGGACACTCCGTGCCGCTGGTGGGATACCGCAAAGACACCGCCTTCGATGGCGGCGGTTACTTTGTGTTTCGCAACAGCTGGGGCGACACCTGGTGGGATGCCGGCTATGGCTACATGCCCTTCCAGTATGTGCTGGATTACGCCAACGACCTGGTGGCTTACCGCACCGGGACGATCACCGCGACGGACATCGGCACGCAGGCGGTGGTAGCTCATCCCGACCGCCTCGACGTCTTTGTCACCGACTCGAGCGGGCTGGTGCAGGGCGCCGCCTGGCAGGCGGATGTCCTGTCCGGGGAGTGGCGGGACTGGTGGTCGATTCTGGGACAGGGCGCCTCTGTCGGCACGCCGGTGGCGGCGGTAGCCCGCGATCCCGACAAGCTGGACCTGTTTGCGGCGGGCGCGGATGGCGCCACCTATAGCGCCGCCTGGGATCGGAACGTCAACGACGGCCAATGGCGCGGCTGGTGGAACATTCTCACCGGCGCGGTTCCGGCCGGCGGCGCCGTCAGCGCTGTCTCGCGCGACCCCAACAAGCTGGACATCTTTCTCGTCAGCAACGATGGCGCGGTCTACACGGCCGCCTGGGACGCGAACGCGGCCAACGGGCAATGGCAGGGCTGGTGGAAGATTCTCTCTTTCGCCGCCAAGCCGGGATCGCCCGTGGCCGTCGTCTCGCGCGATCCGAATAAGCTCGATATCTTCGTAGCCGGCAATGACGGCAAGACCTATTCCGCCGCCTGGGACGCCAATGTTGCCAACGGACAGTGGCGCGGCTGGTGGAACATTCTCGACGGCTACCTCCCGCCCGGTGGCGCCATCACGGCCGTCTCCCGCGATCCCAACAAGCTGGACATCTTTCTCGTCAGCAACGACGGCGGCATCTATACCGCCGCCTGGGACGCCAATGCCGCCAGTGGGCAGTGGGGCGGCTGGTGGAGGATTCTGAATGGCGTCGCCGCTCCCGGCAGCGCGGTGGCCGCCGTGAGCCGTGATCCGAGCAAGCTGGACGTGTTCGTCATCGGCACCGACAACGGCATCTACACGGCGGCCTGGGACGCGAACGCGGCCAACGGGCAGTGGCAGGGCTGGTGGAGGATTCTTAACGGCGTGGCCGCCGCCGGAAGCGGCGTAACCGCGGTGTCGCGCGACCCCAACAAGCTCGACGTCTTTGTCGTCGGCACCGACAAGGCCCTCTGGACCGCGGCCTGGGACGCGAACGTCGCCTCCGGCCAGTGGCAAGGCTGGTGGCGAATCGACCCTTAAGCGAGCAGGGTCCAGTACCCTTGGGTGACGTGTCGCCAGGACCGAAGCGATCGTGCCGGTTGGAGCGAGATCATGACGCCCCGATGCCAAGTGAAGCTGGTGCGGCCGAAAACGGCTCACGGCACCGAAAACGTGCCGTGGCTGCCGCTTTTCATCCGGATGGTCATTTCCGCGCAGGCGGGAATCCAAGGGACCGGCGCACCAGCAACGAGATTGTCAGGCCGATGCAGAGAAGGACCGCCAGCACGCCGCTGACTCTTGAAGCGATCGTCATGGCGCTTCGCGCGTGCGGAACCCCGGATAGCGGCAGCACCACCACGTTCATGAACAGGTAGACGAAGGCGCCGTAAAGCAACCCGCAGATCACGGAGCGGCGGCCGAGAATCTCGAGCCTGCGGCTGGCGGCGTAGAATACGGCCGTCCAACTGAGCGCGATAAAGTAGTGCAGGACCACCCCGAGCGCGACCGAGGCCGACCCGTCCTGAAACGACCTCATGCCGATCAGTCCGCTCGCGATGTACTGAAAGACCATCGTGGGCGTGATTCCGCGGAAGTGATTAAAGACAAGGTTCTCGCTGATGTCCAGGGTCCCGGCGATGAGGCCGGTGCGTAGGATGACGGCCAAAGCGCTTGCTCGCGCCGTAGCCCGACCTATGGAATCTGCCGTCGCCATCGAGTCGCCTTGCCTAGCCGACGGAGTACCTGCGCAAACTCATGCTTCGAGCGTATCTCCAACCAGAGAGGCGCGGTTGAGCTTGCATTTCTCGGTGACTTTCTTGGCCGGACCGGAAGCCTTACTCAAGGCCTTCCCAATAGAAAGGCCTGCGGTGCAAGCTGGCGATCGCAAGCACCCGGATTTCGTTGGAGCCGAGAGAGTACATTACCCCATACGGGAAACGGCGGAGAAGGACTCTGCGGACGGCTCGATTCAGAAGCTGGCCAGATTCAGGGTGCCGGCTGATTTGCTCGATGGCATGCTCAACGTCTCCGAGGAAGGCACGGGCGAGTCCCGACTGGCGGCGTCATAGTAATCCGCCGCGTCGATGAGTTCGTGCTCCGCCGCCCGATGAAATGAGACGCGGAGGCTCATCCGAATCGAGCCTTGACGTCGTGAAGCACGTCTTCGGCGGATCGAGTCCTCGCCGCCCCCTGCTCGATCTCTTGCAGGCGGCGCAGCGCCTCGTCCGCCCACAGGCGCTCGATCTCTGCAGGCGGAAGGCTTTCGAGGCTGTTCAGAAGCCTCTCCACCAGCCTAGCCCTTTCGTGGGTTTCCAGCTTCAATGCTTCGTTTTCCAGCTCCTCAAGGCTCATATACGGACCCTCTTTCCATGACCTCATCCTAGCACTTCGTCTGGTCACACCTGGTGGTGGCTTGGAGTGACCGCCCGCTCGCGTGGAGGCTGACCGCACCCTCACGGCGAGCCGAAGACGCAGGCTGCGCCTGGCGACGCGTTTAGGCCGCACGCTCCATCGCCACGATGCCAGCGCCGAACCGCTACCACGGTACCGAAGACGTCCGAAGGTATCCCATCGAAAGTACCAGTTCCAGGATCTCCGTTGCATACTGCCAGCCGTTGCCGGGCTCAATGACTTGGGTACGCGATCACGGACCTTGTAATTGCTGGCCCGCATCATTGGCTGCCAGGGCTGCCGGCGTCCACTTTAGCCCCGGTGACGATGACCTTCGACGACCGATGGTGGGATTGAACCTTCCCAAAACCTGCCCGGCTCGCGTAGGCCACGAGCTCCGCGGCGGTTGAAAATCTGGTGTCATAGGGCGGGCGCTCCAGCGATTGCCAATGCCTGACGTGGTTCGTGAACATGGTCCAGCCGGCCTCCGAGTCAAGGTCGATGTTGTCAATGTAAAGGCGGCCGCCGGGACGCAGGACCCGATAGGCGTCTTGCACGTAGCGCCAGCGGTCTATTTCGTCCAAGTGGGCGAACAGGTTAATGGAATAAACAACATCGAAGGAATGGTCGGGGAGGCTTTCTAATCCCACGCTGGGCAGGTGGACCAAACGCACATTGGAGAGCCGAACCAGCCGGTCCGCGGCATTTGCCAGGATCTTGCTCGAAATATCCGCCCCGGTCCATTGCCGACAGCGCGGCGCCAAGGCCAGGCCTAGCCGCCCCACGCCGCAGCCGATTTCGAGGACCTCAATCCTGCGCGCCAACTGACGCCAGCTCCAGCAGATTCGGAACGTCCTGATCGCTCCCGCCACCCGCTGTTGCCGCGGTGGCCTGCTTTTCCGAAGTGGCGAGTGAGTCCCAAACGTCGCGATACTGCCGCCGGGGCAGGTGGGCAAGAGATGGCCAGAGGACGTTCTTGAAACGATGCGCGCAGTAACCCCACAAGATACGCAGCAAGCGCCAGGGCCGCCGCGGCGCCCGCTTCCAGGACCAGGCTCGCATGGAGGATGAGCGTTGTGGCTAGCGCGCACCCGGTGACGAGCACGGCGACGAGCGGCACCCAGCGGTACTTCCCAAGGAAATCGGCAGCCCATTGGCGTAGATTCAACGTGGCATCCTCCTCATCGCGCTCACCGCGATAGTACTCCGTCAGTTTTCCGCACCGATTCCCCCTTACTTTGTGGAGGATACTGTAATTCAGGACCATGCGGCCGGAACCTAGGCCGCCCCGTAGACTCCTATAGTGAGCTGTTCGCCGTCACGAGGCGACGCGCTTCCCACGCGTCACCCCGAGCTCAGAAGTCTACACCGCCGGGCGAAGTACTGAAATGAGGGATTTCTCTGGGCGGCCGTCTCGATGCTGAAGACCTTAAGAAGCTCAATCATGTAGTCAATCCGGGAGTCAAAGGCCTTCGGCCTGGCGGCATCGAATTGCTCTTTGGTGACGCCGCTCGTGTTTGGGGAGACTTGAACGCCCAAGTCGTTATTCTCCGGCACTCCAGCTAAGTACCAACTTTCGATTTCCGTCACAACAATCAAGGTCTGACTGCCTTGTAACTCTGTGAATTTGTCGAGGAGAGCTTGTCGCTTGGACGGGAAACAGAGATGCGCGTCTACATCTGCCAGGAAGAAATAATCAGCACCTATAGACCTGATACTCCGCAGGAAGGAGTGCACTTTTTCTGGCTTTTGCTGCGCGTATTGCCAGGGCAGGATGTAGTCGTAGCGAGCGCTAAGCGCCGGGATGACAACACGTTCCAGAAAGCGCAAGTCGTCAACGCCTTCCACCAGCAAATAGAGTCTTCTGTAAGGCCCCTCAGGCATGGAGCAGGTTCTGGGCGAACAGTTCTTCCAACCCCATTTCGTTTTGGAGAAAGACCTTTACTTCCTCTTTCTCTGCCGGTCTGGAAATTGTGGAGAATCCCTCGGCGTCCCTTGAAACCAGCAGCACGTCGCTGACGTCGGTGCTCTTGATCACCTCCGGGTTGTGGGTGGTGACGATGATCTGCTTCTGCCGGGAAGCGTCCTTCATCATGGCGGTGATCCGCGAAATCAGGTGGGGGTGGACGTTTCGTTCCGGCTCCTCGATGATGGCGATTGCCTTCTTCTCAAAGTACAGGGCCACGATTAACGCCGTGATGTTGATGGTGCCGTCCGAGACGAGAGATGCCGGCAGGTGCTTGTCCTTCGCGTAAGTCTCCGTCAAGCTAAAGAGAAGGGATTTGTCTGCAAAATTCTCTACATCGAGATCGGTCACAAATGGCAAGAGATCTCGCAGGAGGTTGGCGAGTTTTCGTCTGCCCTCCTCGCTCTGAATGATCCTCTTGAGAACAATCGCCAGGTTACTTCCGTCCTCTTCCAGGTCAGCCTTCCCTGTCACCGGCGTGGCCTTCTTCGGCAACTTGGGATCGAAATCATAGGTAGCAGTGTCCTTGATGATGCGCTCGACGTTGAATAAAAGTTGGTCCAGCATGAACGACTGGCCAGTTACTCTCTCGGAAGCGAGACCACGCATTTGGTACTCGGCGAATGACACTCCTTCAGGTGGCTCTAGGCATGCGGTCGTCACCCCTCCTCGCCGCTCGAAGTGTACCGCGCCCACCCCAAAGGTCCGCGCTGGACGACCGAACCCTGTGGAAACGAACTGGCCGTTCAGGGTGAGTCTCTCCTCGCGAATTTCGAAGCCCGGCGGTGCATTCAGGAAGGCGATCGAGAAGCCGTGGCGGGCATCGTGGGGCGTTAGGTGCAAGGTGCTCCCGTCGTCGGACGTTCCCACGAGTCCCATATCGAGACTATCGAAACCCGAGAGCAGAACCTCCGCATAAAGGCCCTCGCCGGAACCGATGTTCAGGTTTGTTAAGTACTCGGAGCCGCCCTGAAGTGAAATCGCGTTGCCCAGGTCGTAGCGCTGAATATCACGCAAGAACTCAATGATTCGTATGAAGTTCGACTTCCCTGAGGCGTTCGCTCCGATCAGAACATTGAAGTCGCCCAAATGGACTTCGACGTCCCGAAAGCTCTTGAAATTCTTGACCCTGATTGTCTTGATCGCCATCCATCACCTCGACCTGACCCCGATACTAGCAGGGATTTGCCGAGCACGCTCGACGGCACCTGACGGAAGCGCCCGCTTTCGCGGTGGCGACACCTCCCGCGACTTGGTGCCCCGCGACCCCGGAGGCGGTCATTCCCGCGCAAGCGGGAATCCGGGGCTGTCTCCCGCGGTCGCGCACGACCACGGGTTCGGAGCCACTTTCACCGGCGGCCCCGAATCGCCGGCGTTAGATCGTAATCGTCCGCGGGCTCTCACCGGGCGCAGGGCTCTTCTCGGCTTCGGGAATGGGCATGTGGCAGTGGCCGTCGAAGTAGCCGCCGGGCTCTACTACTAAAACAGGAGTCGTGATGTCGCCCAGGACCACCCCGTGCGCCCTGATTTCCAGTTTCTCGGTGGCCTTCGCGGTTCCCTTCAGTTTACCGGCGATGCTGACCACCCTGGCCTGAAGTTCGGCGGCCACGTCGCCCTGTTCTTCTATAAATATAGTTCCATCAGATGTCGCCGTGCCTTTGAAGCTGGCGTTCAGGCATACCTGACCCGACCCGGCCTTGAGCGTGCCCTCAAACTCGGTCCCCGGCCCAACCAGGGCCACCATGTTCGATTCGGCGACGGACGCTTTCTGCCTTCCGATGCTCAGATCCATGTCTGCTCCCCTTTACGATATATTACTGACTAATAAAATTGCTGTCATAATCCTGGGCTAAACTTGTGGCGGTTTGCTACGTTTTTGACCGCAAGCCAAGCGGGCGCGCTGCACCATTTATGGTGCATGTGTATAAAGTATGCTCACTTTTGGCAACAAGTAGGTCGCGTAAGTCATTTAGAATCGAAATCAGGAAGCCAGCGCACAACGGCCAGATTGCTCCCCGTAAGTTATTGAAAATGCGCTCAGGCTCATTAACAGCTCGGCTTTGAGGGTCCATCTTCTCGCGAGGCCTAGCGCCCACCAGAATGCCGCCTCTGGCAGCCTCGTCAAGCCCCTTTGACGTAGGCGTCCGGTGCCGGGGCGGTGATGAGCTCGTAGAGCCGATTGAGGTCCTCGGCCGAAAAGTAGCTGATTTCGATCTTGCCCCGCTGGCCGTCCCCCGTGATCCTGACGCGCGTCCCGAGCCTTCGCTCCAAGTCGATGATCGCAGCCTTGAGGTTGGGATCGACCGGCGCTTCCGAGCCCGCTCCAGCCTCCCCGTCCGGCCTGGCTGGCCGAGGACCACTCTGCTGGGCTGCAAGCCGTTCCGCCTCCCGCACCGACAGCCCCCGTTTGGCGATCTTCTCGGCCAGAACGAGTTGCCCGGCCTCGCCTGGAATGGTCAGCAGGGCCCGGGCGTGTCCGGCAGTGAGGTCGCCGCGCTCGATCATCTCCTGGATAAGGCGGGGCAACTTCAACAGACGCAGAGTGTTGGTGACGGTGACGCGGTTGAGGCCCAGGCGCGTCGCGATCTCCTCCTGGGTGGCGCCAAAGCGCTCCTGGAGGGCGCGGTAGGCACGGGCAGCTTCCAGCGGTCCCAGGTCGTCGCGCAGCAGGTTCTCAGTGAGTGCGACCTCAAGTGCTTGGCGGTCATCGAGTTCGAGGAGGATGGCGGGCACGGCCTCAAGTCCGGCCAGCTTAGAGGCGCGCCAGCGGCGCTCGCCCGCGACCAGCTGATAGCGGTCGCCCGCCCGACGCACGAGCACGGGCTGTATGACCCCTTTGGCCAGAATCGAGTCCGCCAGCTCTTTGAGCTCGGCCTCGGCAAAGTCGGTCCGGGGCTGGAAGGGGCTGGGGTCGATGAGGTCAATTGGGATCCTGGAGGACGGCTCCGGGGTCTCCGACGGCTGCGGGCTCTCCGGCTCCCGGATCAGGGCGCTGAGACCCCTGCCCAACGCCTTGCGTGTCATGGCTTATAACCTCCTCAGCCAATTGGCTGTAGCTGATAGCCCCGCGGCAGGTCGGGTCGTAGAGGAAGATCGGTTTGCCGTGGCTCGGCGCCTCCGCCAGCCTGACGTTGCGGGGAATCACCGTCTTGAATACCCTATTGCCAAAGAAGTTCTCTAAGTCGTCGCGGACCTGGTGGGAGAGGTTGGTCCGCTCGTCGAACATGGTAAGCAGGATGCCCTCGATCGCGAGCCTCGGGTTATGGGAGCGGCGAATGCGGGCAAGGGTGTCGACGAGCTCGGAGACGCCCTCGAGGGCGAAGTATTCGCATTGCACCGGCACAATCACGGAATCGGCAGCAACCAGGGCATTTAGGGTCAACAAGTCGAGGGCGGGAGGGCAGTCGAGGAGGACGAAGCTGAAGGCCTCGCGCAGGGGTGCCACCTTGCCCTTGAGGACGTGCTCGCGGGCGTCTTGGTCGGATAGCTCCAGGTTCGCGCCCACCAGATTCTTTTCCGAAGGTATCAGGCTCAGGTTGTCGGCAGCCGTGGCCAGGACGACTTCAGCCAACGGCGCGCCGAGCAGAAGACCATGGTAGAGCGAGCGACGGGTGTGGTCGCGGCCGAAGCCGAGTCCTCCGGTGGTGTTGGCCTGGGGGTCGCAGTCAACGACCACGGTTGGGCGGCCGGTCATGGCCAGGGCCGCACCCAAGTTAATGGCGGTCGTGGTCTTGCCGACGCCGCCCTTCTGGTTCGCGATCGCGATGACGCGCCCTGCCATTTACCGTGGGCCCACCCTAAGCGTTCTGAATCTACCAGAGTGGGAGGGGAGGATGCAAGCTGGTGATTGGTGTCTGGGGAGTGCAGGGCTCGGGCTCGATGGCGCCTGTGGCTGCCGCGTCCATGTTTCACGTGAAACGGCCCAGGCGTAGCCCCGCTCTACGTTTCACGTGGAACATCTTTGCCAGACCGTGGCCGTCCGACCCAGATCTCACGGTCGTGGCTCAGCGGTACCGGCACTGGGGGATCCCACTCGAACAGACCGGCGAAGTCCGCGTTCGTCCGGGCCAGGGAGCGTGCCTCCGTGCCAGTCAGCCAGAGGCAGACTCGGCCGGTCGGGGCGAGGCAACACCTCAGCGCAGGGAGCACCGTCTCAAACGACCCGACCGCTCTCGCCGTCACGAAGTCGAATGGCTTAACGCCAGTCCTAGCCAACTGCTCCACCCGCTCCCCCCGAATCTCGACGCCTCCCAGTCGACACGTCCGGACCACCTCCTTCAGGAACGCCCTCTTTCTGGCCACGGGCTCCAGCAGGGTCACCTCCAGCTCCGGGCAGGCGATCTTCAGAGCGAGACCTGGAAACCCGGCCCCCGTCCCCACGTCCACCAGTCTGCCTCCCAGCCGAACGATGCTAGTTATAAACAAGCTCTCCCCGAAATGGCGTCGCAGGATCTCAGCCGGCTCGCGAATCGACGTTAGGTTGACCACTCGACTCCAATTCTGCAGAAGTCCAACGTAACTTAACACCTGATCCACTGGCCGGGGATCAAGAGTGACGCCGAACAGCTGCATAACGCTCACGACATCGTCAGTAACCAGCGGCACGCGAATAAGGATAGCAGCTTGAGCAGCCATCGTCCACCCCGACCCCTTCCGAGAGGCGAAGCAGATCAAGCCTATATATTTCAATCGCTTACATAACACTATTTGTATAGTATTTTCACGCGGTGCGCCCGTTGATTCGAAGCAATTGTCACCAGGACTCGAGAAGCAAAGGGAGTATCTCGCCCGCCGCGCCCTCCAGCCTCCACTGGGCCCGTTCGCTGAACGGTGTTGTCTCAGGATTGATGATCGCCACTCGCGCTCCCGCCTCGTGCCCCAGTTCCACAAGGCCGGCTGCCGGATAGACCATGGCTGAAGTACCGATCAGCATAAACAGGTCTGCGTGGCGGGCAGCTTCGACCGCGCCCTCCCACTCCAGCGCGGACAGCGCCTCCCCAAACCAAATAACGTCCGGACGCAGCAAGCCGTCGCAAGGGCAATGCGGCGGAATGACCGTCAGCGGCACGTCGTGGTTCAAGGTCACTGTTCCGCACTCGACGCAGCGCGTCCGCCAGATGTCGCCGTGCAGCTTCACGAGGCGGCGATTCCCGGCCCGATCATGCAGACCGTCGACATTCTGCGTAATCACTGTGAACCCGCCGCCCTTCCTCCGTTCGATCTCGGCTAGGGCGGCGTGGCCCGGGTTAGGCTCCGCCCGGCATATGACCCCGCGCCGCCAGTCATACCACTCCCACACCAGACGGGGATCACGCGCAAAGGCCTCTGGAGTAGCCAGTTGCTCGGGCCGGAAGCTCCGCCAGAGCCCGCCGGCTCCGCGAAAGGTAGGGATGCCGCTCTCGGCCGAGACTCCCGCTCCGGTGAGGGCGACGACAGCTTTCGACTCCCGCAGGGCAGCGCGCAGAGAATCAATTCCGGCGTTTATGGCATCCAGCATCTGTTCCCGCTTGACTCTCGGACCGCTGAATCTAGCCAATTGTTGTGGCCGACCTACCCGTCGGCGCCTTGCCCGGCAGCCTCATTTGGCAGGCGGCGCGGCCTTGGGGTGGGTTTGTTGTTCTTGAAGTTCGCGCCGCATCTGGTCGGGCCTATCGAGGGGCTCGCCTTGCGGCTCCAAACCGTTTTCCACCACCTTGGCAGGGTCGAAGACGCGGGTGTCTGGAGACAGGGCATCATAGGGCGTGAAGTCGGGCTTGTCAGCAAAACGGTCAGACAGGTCTGTGGCGGCAGCGTCGTATTGATTGAGGTAAGGGATGCCGAAGATCAGGTCGAAGGTCTTTAGAATGCCAGCGATACTGGTGTGCTCGTGCGACACCCCCCGCCGCGAGTACGGGCTGATCACGAGCAGCACGCTGCGGTGGGCGTCGACGTGGTCGGTGCCGGATTGGGCGTCGTCTTCGGTAACAAAGATCGCCGTATCCTTCCAGTATGGGCTGTGCGACACGAGATCCGCGAGCTTGCCGAGGGCAAAGTCGTTGTCCGCCACATAGGAGGCGCGATATGGATAGCCCTCGGCGGGCCGAGGATCGGCGGTATGGTCGTTCGGCAACCAGATGAACATGAACTGCGGCAGCGGCTCGTGGCCGCTGGCGTAACGATCATCCCACTCTTTCTTAAACTGCTGGAAGCGATACTGGTCCGAAATGTTGGTGTTGAATGTCGGATAAGTCCGCGAGGTGTTCTCAAACAACGCTTCCGGGATCGGCATGTTTACCACCTCCCGCACCCCGGTGGGCTCCGTGCCGGCCTCCTCGTCGTCATTGGCCATTTCGAGAGCTTCGCCGTAATTGCGGAAGGTGATCTTGTGCCGGGCTAGGTGCTCCCACAGCGACCCGGCCTCGAGATACGATTCCGGCCAAGGGCTCGTAGCACCAATCTCCAGCCGGCCGGGCGCGTCGGGATCATACCGGAAATCGAATTGACCGCCGTAACCGGCCGCCCAGGCGGTTTCCACCAACTCGTTAGGATAGTTCCCCACCAGCCAGTGATGTCCGTCAACCGAAACATCCGAGTCGACGTAGAAGTTGTCGCTGATGCCGAAGCGATTGGCGAGGGCGTGGTGATTCGGCGTAACGCGAGCGTGATCAATCTCGGGAAGGTCGCGCGCTTCGGCCCCCTTCTTGCCATTGCCCTCGTCCTTGGACGGCATCACGGTGGCGTCGAGGCCGTACTCGGCCAGCGAGGGCTCGCCGTTCGCCTTCTCGCCCGCCACTTCGCTGAGATCACCGAACAGCTGATCGTAGGTCCGATTCTCCTTCACGACGAAGATCACGTGATGGATTTGGGTGCTGGCGGAGAGCGACGGCCTAGCTCCGGCGGGCCTCTCGGGCGTCGGGATTGGAAAGTCCGGCGGGCGAACACTGAGGCGGTCCGACAGGAAACCGTTATTCACGAGCACCCGGTTGGTTTCACTGTCGAGCCGCCGCCGGTCCGGCACGTCCAGGATAGAGACCACGCCGTGAGTGATGTCGCCGATGTAGGTGCCTTCGGGACCGGGGTGAAAATCGGGACCACCGTTGGGTCCGGCTCCATAACCCTTGGCGTTCGCCACATAGAGCTTGGCGCCATCCGCGCTCACAGCGACACGCGCGGGAAACCAGGCGGTGGGAATGTAGCCCCTGACGGCGAAGCGGCGAGCGTCGATCACGGCGATGGCGTTGATGCCGGCGCAGGCCACGTACAACCGGGTTTCATCGGGGCTGAGGGCCATTCCGAACGGCAGCACCCCGCGCAAGCCGCGCACCTCTTCGGAAGGTTCGAGACGCAGGGTATGCTTCACGCGCAGGGTGCGGGCGTCGATCTCCACGACGCTGTCCTGGGCGGCATTCGAAACATAGATCGACTTCTCACCCGCTACCACCGCGCCCGGACTGCTGCCGCCCACCGACTTGGGCCCCACCGGAATCCCGGTGGGAATCCTAGCCTTCACCACAACCTTGGCGGGATCGGAGACGTCGAGCGCCCAAACCGAGTTCGAGCCCGGACTGTTCGGGTCGCCCAAACCGGGAATCTTGCGGCCCTGGACTACCGCACCTTCCTCCGCTTCCTTGGAGGGGAAGCCGAAGGGCGGAAAGTCGATGCCCGTGTCCTTGATGTCATTCGGGTCGAGCCCGGGCACGAGGGAGTAGGTGAACATGCCGACGTTGGAGACGTAGGCCCAGAGGCCGTTCGGCGAAAGGGCCAGCCCGAAGGGAAGCAAACCGACGCTGGCGCTGGAGATCATCCGGCGCGAGGCGGTGTCGAAGATCACCAGGCGATAATGGGCGAGATCGAGCACGACGAGCCGCCGTCCGTCCGGCGATAGCTTAAGGTCGCCGGTCAAGCTGTTGCGCAGCGGCTTCGATTGGCTGCCCATCGGTTCGCTTGCCGCCGGGTCGCTCGAGGCGTCGTCCAGCGAGATCGAACCCAGGCGCTGGTGCGTAACCAGGTCGAAAATCCCGACGCATCCGTTGTTGCCCTCGGACAGGTATAGGGTCCGGTTGTCGGGAGCAATGGCTGCTCCCAGGAAGACGCTCTTCGGGTCGGCGTCCGCGGATTTAACTCCGGGAGGAATCTGCGCCACTTGCGGGTGTTCATCCGCCAAGGTGGTGATGATGGACGCCGAGAACGGCGACGTGCCGCTATTCACTGTGACCAGCGTCGAGCCGTCCGGCGACAAGGCCAGACCGTAAGGATGCGGCGCCACTTTCACCTGCACGCCGCGGGGCGTGATTCGCCGCCCGTTGGGCAGAATAGCGGAGTTGTCGGGCAGAATGCTGGTGGGCAGCTTGCCGGCGGGCGCCGACAACTCTGTCCTTTCGTTGTCCTGCGCTGGGAGGGGCGGCACGAGCTCACCGGCCACCATCGAGAGCATCAACAGCATCGCAAAAGAGCGCACGGATAAGCGCACTGAAAAATCCCTTCCTTTGGGAAGTAGATTCCAATCACGTCATGCTATCACAACGACACCTTGGCCCTTCATCGACCGCGGAGGATGTGCGGCTAGCGCGAGTTCGCAACTGCGCCGCCTCGCCGCGCAGGGGATTGGCTGGAGGTGAATCAAGGAAAAGTACAGGCGTCTCCGGCTTTGGTAAGGCTTTTGGCGGCCCGTGAGAATGCCTTGGGCTTCCGGTGGTTCCCTAGGGCGGAAAGAACTCGCCGTCGCTGCTGCCGTGAGCTGCCATCACATGTCCTGTCGCCTGATGGATAGGCGAGTTGGCCACTGGGGGAAGAGCTCGCGACGGTGCGGAGCCGAGCTCGACCCTCAGCATTCCGATTGTCCGGAGCTTGGGCTGAAAGATCAGTTCCGCCAGGTATACAGTGGCGAACTGCGGCAGATGGATGGCATTGCCCTCGACCGCGACGCCAGGATGGTCGACACTGACCTTGGTGGCGAAGGTGCAAACCGCGGTGCTGCCGAGCGGCGGGTTTCCCTGCGCGGCGCGAAAAGCGGAATCGCTTTGAAGGCGGGCTTGCAACTTGCTGAACGTGTCCAACGCCGAAAAGATCGACGGGTCGATCTCCACGCTCACCGGAGAGCCTCCAACCCTGAGGTTCACGATCTTGCTCTCCAGAGGCACGATCGAGCTCTCGGGAACCCCTTCGGCGAAGGTGGCGCGCAAGCCGGTGGAGACGAGGTCGGCCGTCACGTAATCGAGAACCTTCAGATTCTCGATGGTGATGGTCAGCTCGGTGATATGAGCCTGGGTGGCTCGATCGTAGCTGCCTTTCACCTGGGTGGAGATCGGTCCGCACGACAAGAGGCTTGGGTGGCTGAAGCTCTCGACCCGGGACGACGAGACGCCGCCAGTAACCGCCAGGACACTCGGCGCCTGGCTCTGGATCGTTTGCATTGGCGGACCGGAGACCTGCCCGGCCACACCCACCGCCTGAGCGTGGTAGAGGAACCGCCTCGAGGCGCTTGACGCTGTCCCGGGCAATGGGGTTGGGTTGGGAGAGCTGCCGGCGCCCCCCGAGGCACCCGCGTCCAAGGCTCCGCCTGCTCCGGTGACTGGAGCGCCCGGGACCGAGAAAGCGCGCGTCTTCATTAGGGAGCCTCCGGCATTGAATTCAAGGTCGTCCGACCCATGCCCCTACGGAGGAAAGAACTCGCCGTTGCTGGAGCCGTGGCTGATACTCAACGCGGCCGGATTGCCTCCTCCCGAGGTCGACACCGGGCAACCCAGCTCGACACGAACCATGGTCAGGCTTTGATAACAAGCTGTGCTCAGGAACTCCGCCAAGTACAGTCTGCCAAACTGGGGCACCTCAAAGGCGCCGTCCTCATCGATCCTAAACCCACAGCCTTCGTCCAAGTCGGGGCGATCAACCAGACTCCGAAGCTCGACCTTTCTGGGTCTCTCGTACTTCTCGAAGGGCCGGGGGTCGGGCCGTATATCCAGATGGTAGCCCGCAATGTTGAGGTTCTCGATGAGGCTGCCCAGGATGCTGACCCTCGGCGGGCCGCCTTCTTCGGGCTGCGCCGACGCCAGGCGGGTCACGATCCGGTCCGCAGTAACGACGTTCAGGATGTTCAGTTGCTCGACGGTGGCCGTCACCAAGGTATCGTAAGTGCGCTTGCTCTCGCTGAAGCTGCCGGCCGTAAGGGTGGTAATCGAGCCGATCGTGAGGATGTCTTTGTAGCGGAAGCCGTCGACTCGCGAGGCCGAGTAGCCTCCGGTGGATGGCAGGGCGCTGGCCCCTTGAACCTCGATCAGGTCTTGAAAAGGCGCGGTGATCTTGCCCGACACTCCCGCTGCCAGAGCGTGGAACAGGAACCTTCTCTCCATGAAGACCTCCTATTGATACTGGAGCGTGAGGGGATACTCGCCGACCTCCTTCAAACCCGGCGCCTCGGTCTTTACCACCAGCGTGTAATCGCCGGCCGGCAACTTCACTCGATCCAGCAGCAGGTACACCGGCTCTCCCGGCTTCGGGGGCGGAACATGAATCGAAGACCTGGCAGCACCCGACGCATCCCGGACTTCGCAACTATAGCCCGAAGCGCTCTCCGAGGCCACATCGAAATAAAGGCTAAAGGATCGGGCATCGGCCGGCACGACAATCGCCGGGGCACTGCCTCGAGACACAGCGTGGAGCGCGAAAGCGGGCAGAGCTTGGGTTGCGGTCGCCTGGGCCAGCTGGTTCTGCAGGCGCGAGATCACCACCAAGCGCTGGTATCCGGCGCCGCAGAGCAGCAGCAGGGCGGCGAAGGTAGGCGCCAGAACGGGGAACGTCAGTTTCTGCCACCACCGGACTACGACTCGTTGCTGCACGGCGGGCTGTCGCCCGGCAAGTGCCTCGTCTCTGAAGACAGCGTGCGCGTTGTCAGCGAAGGCCACCCCGGTCTTTACGGCTTCGGCGCACTCCTGACAGACAAAGAGGTGCTCCTCGAACTCTTCGATCTCGACGGAGGACATCTCGCCGAGCAGGTATCTCTCGTGTGCCAAGGTTCGGTCAGCATCGATATGTTGCATGGTCATTCTCTCTCGAGCTTCGTTCGCTCTCGGGTGATCTGGAGTCGTCGCATTCGGAGTTGGATCCCTCGACCCTGGAGGCAAGCCGCTTCCGGCTATCCGCCGGCCGCCAAAGCGCGGTTCCCGGCCATGGCTTTGAAGCGCGCCAGGGCGCGATGAAGCAGGACACGCAAGTAATCACGGTCCACGTTCATCTCCTTGCAAATCACTTCCCGGGGCGTTTCCTCCCAAAAGATCATGCGCAGGATTTTGCGGTCCCCCTCCGGGAGCTCGTCGAGCACGCGCTGTACAAAGCGCTTGCGCTCCTGGGCGATCAGAGCGCCGTCCATGTCGATAGCGTGGTCGACCGGCTCGTATTCGGCAGCATCGACCGACGGGTTTCGAACCCGCTCCCGGTAGGACTCGAAGACAATGTTGTTACAAACGGAATGGACGAACGCCCCCAGGCTCTCCGGCTGCTTCAGACCCTTCTCGCGAAGCGTCTGCCAGACCCTGAGGAAGGTTTTCTGGCAGATGTCGTCAGCGTCGGAAGTAGACCAATTCCGACGGCGGAGCTTGATGCGAAGGAGCTCGCCAAAATAGGCCGTAAAGTGCCTCTCGGTGGCGGGATCGCCCTCGGAGAGCCGGCTTACGTACTGGGCGTCGAATTCATGCTTTTCCAAGGCGTTGCCCAGGGAGCTGCTGAATGTCTTACGCGCGTGCCGGATCACAAGCGGCGGCGCTCCAAGTCTACCGGAGGCCACGGAGGTTGTCGACGCGTTTACGGTTTGCATAACGGACATTCGCCTACCAGCTGTGACTTCGCCCGGGCCTGAACCGGCCCGCTAGAGCGGCTTCGCTACCCGGCAGCTCTGGTCAGCTCTCAGCCGACATCGGGGCCGTTACGGGACAGGCGGAAGCAAGGCCCGCGGGCGCGGACGTCCTCCTGGCGGTGCCGACGAGCCTCCGGTCGATCATGCCCATGACGGCGCTCCAGAGAATCTCGGGCGCGCCGGCCAGCGCGGCCCAGACCAGAAAGCAGGTCAAGCTTTTCATCGTCCGGCTCCCGAGGACTCGAGGCGAATCTTACGCCGCCGTCTCTTTGGTCTTGATTGGCCCGCGGCTGAGTCAACATTCCAGCGGAGGCCGAGAACGATGATGTAGCGCCTTCAGGTTGGTTAGTGACCCAAGAGAGTGAAGCGTTTCATTTGAAACGCAGAAAGATGGACGGCTGTAACCGGCTCTGTGTCTGCAAGATCACGTGCCAGACCTCGGCAAGCGATGGGCGGGGATGGCCAACGAGCCGCTAAGAACGGTGGTGCAGGCATCCTTCGAAAGCCCGAGAGGGCTTGGTGGGCGAAGGCGGGCTGGAGCCTGCACCACCCAACTCAATCTCAGGGTCGGGGAGGACCCTCCTTAGCCTCCTTGACGGTGTAGTCAGAGGGCGCCTGGAACAACGATGGGTCCGGTTCCTGGCGGACGATGTTGCTGAGCTGATAAACCGTGACCCCAAAGCGCGGATCCGAGTGCTTGCTGTAGACCACCGCCTGCAGGTCGGGCGAGGTCCAGCGCTCGGAGACGATCACGATGGGATTCTGATTGCCGATGGTTCCGGCCGCGATGGTCTCGGTGGTGCGAGTGCCCTGAACCGTGACTCCCGCCATGACCTGCGTCCCGAGCGACTCGGTGGTTCGCTGGATCTTCGACGAGTCCCCGGCTTCCTCGTGGAATCTCTTGGTCCCGGCAACATCCAGCCCCCGGCCTCTCGGGCCGTGAAGTGGCATCTTGACGACTGTCTTGTCCGTGACATCCAGGAGGTAACTCACGCCCGCCACCGGATCGTTGATGTCCACCAGCTTGCGCGGCGTCGTGGCCGCCGACCAGGGACCGATGTGGGTCAGCGTGGCGTCGCGTCGGGTGCGCCCCGAGCTGTCGCGATACACTTCCGCGGTTTCCGTATGGTTGATCTGATTACCGTCGGCCAAGGTCTGGCTGGTCTGGGTAGAGGCCTGGGCCGAGAACGGCGCGCCTGTCACCGGTTTCAATCCTTCAAAGATCGGCTCGCCTCGAAGGAAGAAGAAGTGGCCGCCCGGCGGAGGCGGGGGAGGCGTGGCATCCGGCGCTTGCGCCCAGGCGCTCGAGCCGACCACGAACAAGCCGAGCCAGAGGCTCAGCGACGTAAACGCTTTCCGATTCATACTCGACACTCCTTATCGTTTCTGAGACCGCGCACTGCTGCTGCGCCGGTCATTCCAAGGTTCGTCCTACAAACGGTTATTCGACAAAACGAATGGCGCGCGCCACCCCATCCTCACCGATCACGACGTCAGCCGTCAGGGGCTGGGCGTAAGCTTCCTGGCTCACCGAGAGGCCCAGCAGGCCAAGATCGGCCTCCGACAGCCGGATGCGCACCACCTCGCCCGAGCCCAGGGGCGCATCGTCGTCCGCAAAAGGCAGGGGGATAAACTCGCCCGCCGTCTCGGGCTCGGGCTGCAGTCGCCCAGTCGCCTTGGCGCCGCCGGTATGAGCCGCGTTCAAGACGGACGGACGGACGTCGCGCCGCGTTTCGCCCGGCGACGACAAAGCCTGCGAGCGGGCCGCCGCCGGAGCGGAGACCGTGCCTCTAGCCGCTTCACTGTGCGCCGCCAACCACAGGCTCCGGGAGGCGTGGCGCCATAGCGTTCCTCCGGCGACCGCCAACGCCAAGGCTGCGGCGGCCGCGATCCACCCGGCCACTGCCCGCCAGCGAAGCCGGCGCCTGCTTTGGGCGCGGAAAGCAGCCAGCAGGTGCTCCTCGGTACGCGTTGAGGCCTGCTGACTTTCGTCGGCGAAGGCGAGCGCCCGGAGCCTGGAGGCCACCTGGCGGCTTCGATGCAGGTGCCGGGCGCAGCGCGTGCAGGCCTGGGCGTGTCCCAAAGCGGCGTCGAGGGTGCCAACCTCCACGCCATTGGGCCGATCGATCTCGTGCACGATCTCCCTGAAGCTCTGGCAGTTCATAACCGTCTTCCGCTTTCGCTCTGGGCGGGCGCCGAATCCGTCTGGCCGGTGGGGACGGAGGACACCCGCTTGAGCTTGGTGAACAGCAGTTCCCGCGCCCGGTGCAGGCGCGAGCGCACCGTGCCCACCGGACACCGCAGCACCTGGGCGGCGTCCTCGTAACTCATCTCGTGCAGATCACAGAGCACGACGGCCTCGCGGTGGTGCGGCGGCAGAGTAAGGACGGCTCTTCGCACCCGTTCCACGGTCTCGGCCTCGGCCAGGTCCGAGAGCAGATCCGAGAAGGCCGTCGGCTCTGTAAAGCCGTTCCCGCCTTCGGGCTCCGGCAAGCCCACATAAGGGCTCTCCTCGGCCACATAGCGCAGGACGTAGTTTCGGCAGATGCCGTACAGATAAGCCCCCAACGTACCTCGCGACGGATCAAACGCCTTCAGGTCCCGGATCAGCGCCATGAAAACTTCCTGGGTGATCTCCTCGGCAAAGCCGGGGTTGCCCGTCATCTGCAGGGCGTACCGGTAGATAGGTCCCTGCCGCCGCCTGTACAGCGCGACAAAAGCCTGCTCGTCCCCTGCCATCATGAGGCGCAGGAGATCGCCATCAGAAGCTTGCGGATCGCGTGTCATCGTTCGCTTTGACGATCTCAGCGCCCTCAGGTTACATTTCAGAAAAGCTTCCTTGTGAGTTCCACAAAACTGTGCGGTCCGCGCGGCATAACGCTGCATCCAGCGATCTTGCTCCGGTTCCAAGCAAGGCGTCACATGGTTGAGCAGGCTGGTTATGCAAGCCCTCGCCCGCTAGTTCTCTTGACCGCGCTCGCTGATTGGAGTCACCGGTCTTTGCAGCTCCTATGCGGCACGAACGTCCCGCAGGAACGAGTGATCCCGCACCGATAGGCTGTCGCTGTCTTCTTTCGAGGCAGAGGTGCGTTCGACAGCGTCATAGACGATTAAAAGTCGAGTAGATAATGCCAATGTGGTATTGCCCGATCTGCGCACGAGCAAGTAGTGTTTTCCTCACGTGCGAGTAAGAGGTTTTTGTTAGCACGGCGATTGGCAAAAGCAGGGATTTCATAAGGGGCCGCGGTTTGCCGCGCCTGACGGGGTGCCATCATGCGGATTCGTCGACTAGGTCCGATCGCCATTTGCTTGGCGACGCTGATGTTCGTTTCAGTTCGTCCGGCCTCAGGCCAAGGTTGAGTGTGCCAAAGACAAAACCCATCCGTGTTTGGTGGGTCCGACGCCTATATGAACAAGGGGCAGTGGCAGCTCACGACCTCCTTCTTCCATTTCTATTCCGACAAGCATTACATCGGAACCGAGCCCAACAACAACATCAGTGCTTACCAGGGTCCGGTCAACATTCGCAGCCAGTTTGACTTTGTACTCACCTATGCCGTTACCGACCGTTGGAACGTGTCGCTGGATGTTCCCATTCAGCACCAGACCTATGACCTTCACCGGCCGTTTCCGGCGTCGGGTCAAACGGGGCCGGTTCCTATCAACACCGGGGCGAACGGTCTGGGCGACATGATCCTCAGCGGGGGCTACTGGTTGTTTTCGCCCAAGCAGTCCCGGGGCAACGTTTTCGTTTCCTTGGGCCTGCAGATGCCGACGGGCGACTATGATGCCACCTCGAACGTCTATGGCCGCCAAGTCCCCGTGGACGTCTCCGTGCAGCCGGGCAACGGGGCTTGGGGAGTCATTCCCACGGTCCAGGCTTTCCGGACCTTCAACCGGTTTGCGGTTTACGGGTTCGCGACCTATCTGATCAACCCCCGAAACACCACCGGGACACAGGCCTTCTTCCCGGCGCTTGCCAATCCCAGCACCACGACACTCAATTCCAGCGCCGACCAGTACCTAGCTGTGGTGGGCGGCACGATTCCGACCCCGCTGCACTGGCTCTCGATCACCGCCGCATACCGGTTTTCCGGCGTTCCCGTCCAGGATCTTTTCGGCCCGTCCGACGGGTTCCGGCGGCCCGCCAACCTGCAATACATTCAGCCTGGCCTGGACGTTACCCTCCTCGGGCGGACGATCAGCTTTAGCGTGCCGATGGTGACCTATATCAACGTCAAGCCCCACATTGTCAATGGCGTGAACCAGAACACCGACTCCACCGTTCCGGGTTTCATGTTCACAATTTCCTATCCGTTGAGGTTTGGAGGAGGAGGAGGTCACCGGACCCTTTGAGTCGGCGAGTCAAGCCTTTCCTCCCGGTGTTGTTGTTGGCGCTGGCGCCGCCGCATGGTCTGGCAGCGAGGGAGCCCCGTCCTGGCGATCAAGTGCCGGACTTCGCCTTTGCCGATTTTTCCGGCGCACAGCATCACCTTTCGGATTTCGCGGGCAAGTACGTCCTGCTTGATTTCTGGGCCACCTGGTGCCAGCCGTGCCTGAAAGAGACCCCCGACCTCAAACGGGCCCACGAGCAATTCAGTTCTCGCGGGCTGGTGATCGTTGGCATGAACAGCGACAAGAAGCAGGAAGCAGCGCAACGGTTCGTGCGTGAGAACGATATTCCCTGGGTGCAATCATCCGCCGACAGCACCGGGCAGATTATTCATCACGTGCTGAAGGTAAAGTGGTACCCCACGCTGATTCTGCTCGGGCCCGATCGTAAAATTCTTGCCGTCTCGATGGGCGAGAAGCCTCCGCTCTACGGTCCGGCTCTGCTCAAGACTCTCGATCAGACCCTTCCCGCCGGCCGCTCCTGACGCGGTCTGAATCTGCCTCTCGGCCGTTTGGGTGCCTTCTATGAAAGAACGAACAGCCCAACCATCTTTCCTATCAGCAAGATGACGGGTTCCGAGGCGCAACGCTTTTGCTTTGAACCACTTGACGGGATTCGCCCGATTCCAAGAATAGAAGCGATTTGTTTTCAGAAAGATGACGGCTTCGTTCGTAAGAAATGGTTTGCTCCCTTGCGCCCTCCGGCCGGGGCTGGCTCGCGACCTGGGCGCCACCTGATTGGCGATCCCGCTCTGACAGGCAATTCCTCAAGCCGACTCTCACGGCACGGGTATATACCAATGGCTAGACGCGGTCAAGTGCCGCGCAGAATAGCATAGGAGCCGTCAACCGTAGGCGGATGGGGCAACGGGTCGCAGGTGGCGACGATGCCGCGGGTCGAGGTCTTCACCCTCGGCAGCTTGACCAAATCCAGCCCGCCGGCCGAAGAGCCATTGCGCCGATGTGGTTTCCAGGGCTATTCGGGCGAGCTGCGCCCGGCGGGAATCTCCTGGTCCTTGTACTGGAGCTGGTAAAGCTTGAAGTAAAGTCCGCGCTGTTCGAGCAGCTCCTGGTGAGTGCCGATCTCGCGCACGCGTCCCTTATGCATCACGATGATCTTCGAGGCGTTCTGAATGGTCGAGAGGCGATGCGCGATCACCAGCGCGGTGTGATTCTGCAGCATGCGGCTGAGCGCTTCGCGAATGAGGTATTCGGTCTGCGGGTCGATGCTGGAGGTGGCCTCGTCGAGGATAAGAATGCGGGGCTGATGCGCCAGCGCCCGCGCGAAGCAGAGCAGTTGCTTCTGGCCGACCGAGAGCGTCACACCGCGCTCCTTCACGGGCTCATTGAAGCCAAGCGGCAAGACGTCGATGAAACCAGCGTTGACCTCGCGGGCCGCCTCGCCGATCGCCTGGTCGCTGATCCAGCCGCTGCCCAGGCGGATGTTCGATGCCACGGTGCCCGAGAAGAGGAAAGAGTCCTGCAACACCAGGCCGAAATTGCGGCGCAGATCGGCCAGCCGAAGCTGCCGGATATCGACCCCGTCGAGCAGAATCTGGCCCTCCTGCACGTCGTAGTAGCGCAGCAGCAGGCTGGTGAGCGTGGTCTTGCCCGCGCCGGTATGGCCCACGACGGCCACCGTCTCGCCGGGCTCGATGGTGAAGCAGACGTTCTCCACCACCTTGTGTCGGCCGTCGTAAGCGAAGCCCAAGTTGCGAAACTCGATCCGCGCGCCGGTTGAGGGTTCGCTGCCGTTGTGGCCGTCGCGGCCGCCGACGAGACCCAGGGCCAGGTCGGGAGCCCGATCCGCCGATGGGCGGGCAACCGCGACTTCCGCCGCGGGCAGCGCCACGGGCTGCGCGGGGTCCGCGATCGTGACCGGAGCGTCCAGCAGCTTGAAGATGCGCTCGGCGCTCGCCATGGCCGCTTGCAGGATGTTGTACTTGTCACTCAGATCCTGGATGGGCCGGAAGAAGCGCTGCGAATACTGGATGAAAGCGATGGCCGTTCCCACGGTGACGGCCCCGTGCAAGCTCATCAGGCCGCCGCAATAGAGAATGATACCAACGGCCATCACGCCCAGAAACTCCACCATCGGATAGAAGAGGCCGTAAGCCAGGATGGAATCCTTGTAAGCCTTCATGTGGACGCGATTGATGCGCTCGAACTCCTGGTAGCTGCGCTCCTCCCGGTTGAAGAGCTGCAGCACCGCCATGCCAGTAAGGTGCTCCTGCAGGTAGGCGTTGATGCGGGCGATCGCCAGGCGGATGCGGCGGTAGCTCTCGCGCACCGCCTTGCGGAACCACATCGTGACCAGGATGATGGCGGGCAGCACGGAGAAGGTCAGCAGGGCCAGCTTCCAGTTGACGCGCAACATGATGGCCACGATGCTGAGCAGGGTAAAGAGGTCGCCGAAGATGGCGACCACGCCGGAGGCGAACAGGTCGTTCATCACGTCGACGTCGGTGGTCACCCGGGTCACCATGCGCCCCACGGGGTTGCGGTCGTAGAAGCTCAGATCCAGCCGCTGCAGGTGGGCGAAGATCTGGTGCCGCAGGTCGTACATCACCTTCTGCCCCACGAATTGCATGGCGAAGTCCTGGCCGAATTCGAGGAAGAAGGCGATCAGGACGCTGGGAAGAAAGAGCGCCAAGGCGATCTGCAAGATGCCGACGGCTGGATTCGGGCTGAGAAATTCGGCCAGCAGCTTGGGAACATGCGCCTGACCGGTCGGGTCCAGATAGCGGTCGACTTCAACCTTGAGCAGGTACGGCGGCACCGCTTGCAGAAGTCCGTAGAAGAAGATGGCCACCAGCGCCAGGATCACCACCCGCCGGTAAGGGCGCAGATAGGTGAGGAGGCGCCGCATCAGGCGCGAGTCGTACGCCTTGCCGAGGACCTCTTCTTCGTGGAGTGAATCGCCCATAACGGTAGCCAGAAGCCAGGAGTCAAGAGTCAGGAGAAAGCAGCGCCCCGTCTCCTGCCGTCACGCTTCCTGGGCCAGCTCTTCCTCGATCAACTGCCGCCGGTAAAGCTCGGCGTAGTAAGCGTCGTGCGCGAGCAGCTCGGCGTGCGTCCCCCGCTCCACGATCTCCCCGTCGCGCAGCACCACGATCTCGTCGGCGCCCTGCACGGTGGAGACGCGATGCGAGATCAGGATGGTGGTGCGACCCGAGATGACACCCGCCAGCTCCTGAAGAATCTTCTCTTCCGTTCCGGTGTCGACGCTGGAAAGGGCGTCATCCAGGATCAGAATCTTGGGATCGCGGATCAGGGCGCGCGCAATGGCCGTGCGCTGCTTCTGGCCTCCGGAAAGGGTGAGACCGCGTTCGCCGACCATGGTGTTGAGGCCCTGGGGAAACTCGCGAACCTCGCAGAGGATATTGGCGATTTCGGCGGCGCGCTCCACCTCGCCGTCGCCCGCCTCCGGCGCCCCAAACTTCACGTTCTCGCGAATGGTGTCGCTGAAAAGGAAGGTCTCCTGGGGCACGAACCCGATGTGCCGGCGCAGAGTGGCGAGCGGAATGCGGCGCACGGGAACGCCGTCGATCAGCAAGCTCCCCTCGGCGGCGTCCCAGAGGCGCGGGATGAGGTTCACCAAGGTCGATTTGCCGGCGCCAGTCTCGCCCACCACCGCCACCGTGCGTCCGGCGGGAATGCGCAAATTGATGTTCTTGAGCACGGGACGGCCGTCGTAGGCGAAGCTCAGGTTGCGAAACTCGATCTCGCCGCGAATCTCCTCGAGCGCCGGCGCGGACACACCCCGGTCATCGATGTCGGGCTGGGCGTGGAAGATCATCCACAGCCGGCCGAGCGAGGCCAGGCCGCGCTGGACCAGGTTCGTGACCCAGCCCAGGGCAATGATCGGCCAGATCAGGTACATCAGGTAGACGTTGAAGGCCGCCAGCGTGCCCACCGAGATCCTGCCCGCCAGCACGTGCTGGCCGCCCACCACCAGGATCAACATAAAGGCGATGGAGAACATCAGGGCCAACGCCGGCCAGAGAAAGCTGGAGATCCAGATCAGACCTTTGTTCTGCTCCACGAACTGCTGATTCATGGTATCGAACAGGGCCATCTCGGAGTCCTCCTGGCAGAAGGCCCGCACCACCCGGACGCCGGAGAGGTTCTCGCGCACGCGCTCGGTGAGTTCGGAGTAGAGCGCCTGAATCTGCTCGAAGCGGTCGTGGATCTTTTTGCCAAACACCTTCACCAGGATCGACACCGCGGGCAGCGGAATGAGGGCGAGCAGCGTCAGGCGCCAGTCGAGATGCACCATGAGAGCCACCGTGGCCACGCCGACCACGATGGTGGTGGCGGAATACATGATGCCCGGACCCACCAGATTGCGGACCGCGTTGAGGTCATTGGTGAGCTTCGACATCAGATCGCCGGTGCGCGTCTCGTTGTAATAGCGCGGGGAGAGGCGCGAAAGGTGGGCGAAGAGGTCGTTGCGCAGGTCGTATTCGACGTCGCGCGAGATGCCGATCAGGATCCAGCGCATCCAGAATTGAAAGAAGGCCTTGACCAGCGCCACCGCCAGCATGAGGCCGGCGTAAACCAACAAGGTGCGGGCGGCGGCCCGCTGCGACAGGCCGTCAATCCCGGCCTTGATGATCAAAGGGACGACCACGCCCACCAGCTGGGCTATCGTCAGGGTGGCGAAGCCGGCCACGAAGCGCTGCCGGTAGCGGCCGAGATACGGGAAAAGCGGACTGAGACGCCTGAGCATGAGAACGGAAGGCGCACCCGCCTCCGGGGACGCCGAAGGCCCAGGTGCGCGGACTCTCACAAGGTTCTAAAGGGTGATTATAGTGCAACCGGCAGGCGGAGGCCGGCTACTTCGAAACGGTCTGCGGCGTGGACACCGTCACGTCGCGGTCGAGGCGCATTCCGATCAGCGAGCCCGCAGAGAGCGTGGCCTGCTTGCCTTTGGGCAAAAAGTAGGCCAGCGCAATGCCGCCGGCGGCGGCGGCGATCCCCGGACCAATGCCGCCCACGGCGCCGGCCAAGGCGGCGGGCGCGATCACCATGGCGGCTTGTTCCTTGCGCGAAGGACCGCCTCCCTTGAGGTCGCCTTCCGGACCGACGTTGTCGCTGCCATGGCCGGCAGCGGAGAAGACTTCGGTCAGCGATCCTTGGATGGCCACCTTCTCGCCGCTCGGCATCTCGACCGTGTCAAACACGATGGTAAGGTAACCCCCCCGGCCCCGGCGCGCCGCCTCTTTCACATCGCCGATGTGACCGTCGATGCGGACACCCTTCGGCAGGACGTCGGTGTCCTCAACGCTCACGGGATCAAGCAGGCTGGTGATGATCCGGTCGCCGGGTTTGGAGGTCCTGGAGTTGATCGTGCTGTGAAGCTGCAGCTTGAATTCCGTTCCTTCCGGGATCACGATCTGATTGCTGTTGGGCTGATCGGCGGCCGCTTGGTCGGCGGCGGGCTGATCCGTGGCATCCTGCGCCTGCAGGACCGGCAAACCCAAGGCCATGGCCAGAGAAAGTACCCCGATGCTCAAGAGCCGCTTCTTCATTATTCTCCCCTTCACTCCAAATCAGCGACCGGCGAGCCCGGTCCTGAGCACTCTCATTTGATCACTAAACGCGCCCCGAGTCAAAGCAAAACCACTCCTTTGGATGCATTCTGCGGGTTGAAGTTGGATCGCTGTCTGGCGCCCTTAACCCTTAGTCCCCGTCGATCTTAGCAGGACTCCCGGGCGGCCAGAGGCGGGCGGCCTCGGGAAACCGTACGAGCTGCGAGGCGGGCACGAGTTCGATATCGTCGCGCGCCAACTCGGGCAGAAAGGTCTCGAGCGCGGTAAGGGTGGTGGGATGCGGATGCCCGATCGCCAGGGCCACACCCTGCTCCACGACCGCGGCCCGAAAGCGGCGCAGTTGGCCGAGCGTGTAATCCACCGTCTCGGTGTCGTCCAGAAATACCGAACGATAGAAAGCCGGGATTCCGGCCCGGCGCGCCGCTTCCAGAGCCTGGGTGGAGGCCGCCGTGCGGCTGTCGATGAAATAGAGACGCCGCGCCGCCAGTTCTTTCATCACCGCGTTCATCAGGGCCGCATCCGACGTGGCGCGCGACCCCATGTGATTGTTGACGCCGAGGGCGTACGGCACCGAGTCCAGATCCGACCCGATCACCCGCTCCACGTCGGCCTCCCCCATGCCCACCCGGATGGCGCCTTCGCCCGGGCCGATGCGGGCCGGCTGCAGCGGCTCCATGGGCAAATGGAGCATGACCTCGCGGCCGGCCTCGTGAGCCTGCAGCGCCGTGGCCCGCGAAGCCGCCAAGTCCGGGAGGATCGAGAAGGTGAGCGCGTACGGCATCGTCAGAAGCACGTGCGCGGGCTTCAGGTCCTGGCCCAGATCGTCAATCACAATGGCCGCCCGGTAGAGGCGCGGCGTCTCGCGTAGGCGCCAGGAGCAGACCGGCTGATTCCCGCGCGCCAGGGTGATGGTCCGAGCGGGCAAAGAGCCGGCTTCGTCTCCCGCCGCTTGCACCTGGATCTGCAGCCCGTCTTTCGCCGCCTGACGCTGCAGAGCGGCGACGATCTTCTCTGCGGCCGGCCCCAGAGCCACCACCTCTCCGGCGATGGGCGAAGGACGCACGCGAGCATGATGCTTCAGCCAGGCGCTGTCCGCGCCGGCGCTTTCAATCAGGGCGTCATAGCGGGCAGCGGTCTCGGCCGCATCGGGCGCGGCCGCCGGGCCCTGGGTGGCCATCTTGGGAGCGCCGCCGGACTTGCCGGCGGTGGCTGGACTGGCGGGCTTAGGCGCGCGCTTGCAAACCTGCGCAATGACGATGACCAAGGCCAGGGATACAAAAAGGAAGGCGAGATACCAGGCTCGTTTCCGCGCCTGGGCCCGATTTCGCTGGGAGCCGCGTTTCGGACCGCGCCGGTGGGAGGGTCTGACGCGGCGCTTGGGATGAGGCACGGCTCAGGCGGCCTTCGCAGTGACGAACTTCTGCTTGAGAACCTCGATCGCCTTCTGGAGCTGCGAGTCGTCCTTGGTGCCGAACTGATCCCGCGGCACGTCTTCGGCGCCCGCTTCGTCGGGGGAAGGAAACTGAACGTCGGGCTTCACACCGTTATCCTGGATCGCCTTACCGTCCGGACCGTAATACTTGGCCACCGCCAGCAGCAGAGCGGAGCCATCGCCCACCGGGACCACCTTCTGCACCACCCCGACGCCAAAGCTCTGCGCGCCCACCACGTCGCCGCGCTTGTTGCCAAGCACTGCGTCGGCCACAATCTCCGCCGGGCCGGCGGTGGAACGGTTGATCAGTACCGCCAGCGGCAAGTTGCACACGGTGCCCACTGGGTGGGCCAGCAGGTCCTGCCGTGGGCTTCGTTGCCCCACCGTATAAGCGAGCAATCCCTTGTCGATGAAAAGGCTGGCGGTCTGGACGGCTTCGTCCACGGTGCCGCCGGCGCAGTTGCGGAGGTCCAGCACGATCTTGCTGGCTCCCTGGGCGATCAGCTCCTTGAGCTTCAGCGAGACCTCGGCGGCCGTGCCCGGCTCCAGCGCGGCCACGCGCAGGTAACCGGTGTTGTCTTCCGCCATCTGGGAAACCACGGGCACGTGCTGCAGAACCGCCCGGTTTAATACCACCTTCTGAGGTTCGCCCCTCGCCTCGCGCACCACCCAGAGCGTCACCTCCGAGCCAGGCTCGCCGGCCAGGAGCCGGTCAAGCTGGACGACGGAGAGCTCGCGGGTGGCCGTGGTGCCGATACGATCGATCAGGTCTGCCGGCTTGATGCCCGCCTTGTCCGCCGGACTTCCGGGAAGAACCGAAACCACGGGAGCGTAGCCGTAGCGCTTGGACAGAAAGATGCCGACGCTGGCCGGTCCCGGATCGGGATGAGCCTGGTAAGCCTTGAACTGGTCGGGAGTAAAGTAGGTGCTGTAAGGGTCGAGCGCTTCGAGCAAGCCACGGATGGCGCCGTCGGTCACCCGCTGCAGGTTGGGCTCGGTAACGTACTGGCTGTTGATGCGGGACAGCACTTCCTCGTAGACAGCCAGGTCGCGATAGCTCTGTTCGTTTGAATTGGAGGAAGAAGCCGTGTCGCCTCGGCTCAGCACCGCGCCCACGACCATGTAGGAAACCAGGGCGGTGGAGACCGTTACCAGCAGCAAGCGGATCCGATGGCTCATTCGCGACATATCTTACGCTCCAAAGCGGGAACTCACGGCCTCAAAAGCGCCAACCTTTACTATAGCACGCTGGGCGCAGAATCTCAGCCGCAGGCCGGCGATCAATCAAGTAGATGCGCGCGGCGATCGCCCTGTTGCAAGCTGGCTGTGGCGCCCTCTCTTCAGGACGCCTCGTGACCTCCCTGAGCTGGGATCGGGCTCCCGCCTTCGGGCTCGCCGCGCGGCGGGCAGGACCCCAACCCGCAGGCTCGAAAGCGTGTCTCTCCTGACCCGAGTTCTTCGCCTCGTCCCATACTCCCTTTGCAATTGACCTATATGGAGTTGCCACACGTCTCCTGCCTTAGGCTCGTTTCAGGTTCGTTTAGGTTCGTCGTGCGCTGCCCCAAAAAGGCGCTCTGATTCTAAACCACTTGTCGGATTCGGTGTCGCGAGAAGTTAGGTTCGATTAGGTTCGTTCTAGGTTCGTTTTTGCCTCGTTTTGTTGATCTTAAACAGCTTCTCGGGTTCGTTTTTCACAATTTCAAGGGGGGTGGGGGTGGTGAAACGGGGACGCCACCCCGGAGCCCTCAAGGAACTGCCATTTTGGCGCGGCACGCCACCTCATGAACACTGCTCTCAACCGTCCCAGGCCGCCCCCGCAACGGGTGGGCTCGATCCACCACTCACTCTGGATACACTGAGTCGCCCCGTGGTTCAATAGCAGCCCAATTAATATAGGCCGGAAAACCAGCCTGGCGGGAATGCAATGACTCTCGAAACGCCGGCAGCATTTTGGGTGGGATTGGCGACGGGCGTCACCCTCACCTCGTTGGGCGGCGGCCGGAATCGCCCAACTCGCGCGAGCTGCCTTTCTTGGGGAGCCGCGAGCCTGCGGGGCTCGGCAGCTGCTGAGCCTTCGCGCCGGATTTCAGAAGATCGATCCGGCGGCTGGTTCGCTTGCCCAGCTTTTGATTGAGGAATCGTCCCTTGCCCATTTCAGCCCTCTACTTGCCTCGGGAAACGGAACTTCCCAGGGTCACAAGAGCTGGACCCCCGCTCTCGCCGGGTGACCGGTCCAGCTTGCCGGCTGCCAACCCAGCGCGGCGCTAGGCGGGCGTCGGGTCTCGTTCGACCAGAGAGGTCCCGGAGATACGGTCGTGCCAGGAGAGACCTTCGGGATCGAAAAGCGCCCAGACGAAACCCAGCATGAAGGCGGCCACAGAGATCAGATAACCCAGCGCCCGCCGCCGGGCCGCCGGCCAGTCCGGCAGCCGGCCATCGAGCGTCTGGACGCGAAGACCCATAGCCGATTGTCCGGGAGTGGCGAACGACAGCGCCGTAAACAGGCCGAAGTAGAAGGCGAGAAAGAAGGCCGCCGTGAGACCCAGCGTGACCAGCGTCATGACGTCCGGCGAACGGCGGCTGAGCCGGACCTGCCCTCCCGCTTTCCAGAAGATAAGGCCGAAGATGGCGGCGGCGGCCAGCAGGACCAAGGCGTCGACCAGGCCGGCCGCGAGGCGCGGGCCGATGGGGGCCGCCTTCGGCATTCGGCTGGACCCGGTGATCTCAGCGGCCTCCTCCTCTTCTTCTTGTTCCGGTTCCGCTCGGGAGTCCAGGACGATCTCGACCGGCTCGTGAAGCTCGCGAGGCTCGAGCGCCCATTCGGCGGCTTCTTCCGCCAGCAGCCTTGCCTCGGTGAGGCGCGCAATGGGCGTCGAATCGAGGGCGGGCGCCGCCCGTCCCGGTTCGCGGCGGTGAATCACCACATCAAGCCCGGCGGAGCTGCCGGCCAGAGTGCCGGGGCGGTCGTCATCCTCGCCCTCGTTGTCGTCGCCGCTCCCAGGGTCTGCGCGATGCTCCGGCTTGAAGTCGAATTCGAGATTGGGATCCGCCTCGGCGGGCTGAGGCCGTCCGCGCTGGCGCCGGTAGCGCGCGACGCGCTCGGCGATCTCATCCTGCCAGGCGCTGGCGCGCTCCTCCGCGCCGCGCTCTGGGGACACGGCGGCGTCATCCTCCGGGGCGGCCGCCGGAACGGGCTCGGGGCGCGCGCTTGCCACTGGAAGGTTCTCCACCGCGGGAGCCGGGGAGGGAGCGTCCATCGAAGAAGAGAGGTTGGGCGAAACCAGGGGCGAGGAGAAAGGCATGCTGCGGGCTTGAAAAGAAACGTTCGCGCTCCGCCCGGAAGGCCGGGAGCTTTCGGGCGGGGCGAACTGGTAACCGCACTTCTTACATTCGGAGCGATCGGGGAAGCTGACAAACCCGCACTTGGGGCATTTCACCTGACCTCAAACCCCCTTTGAGGAAGCCTCCCCCCTCAACGCCGCATCTTAGCAAAAGCCTTCTCGAAAACCAAGACGCCTTCGACTTAGAATGGGGTGTCTCGCTCTGCTATGGCCTTCCCACCTTCACGGGTCCGACGGCGCGCCTGGCCAGTCCGCTCCCCCGCGATTCGGTTCCTGCCGCTCTGCCTGGCTCTGACGGCTTCGGCGCTGCGCGGGCAGTCGCCGGCTCCCGCGGTCCCGGCGGGGGAGATTCAGATTCCGGCGGAACTGCAGAACCCTTTCACCACCGTCACCGCCCGGGCCGATTCGCAGCGAAAGGTGGGGGACGTTTTCTACCTCGTCGGCCACGTCGACGTCAGCTATCACAAGACCCGCGTGACCGCCGACCATGCCGCCTACAACCAGTCCACCCAGACGGTGGATGCCGCCGGCAACGTCTCCTTCACCGACCCCCAGGCCCACCTCGAGGCCGACCACGCCTCGTACAACATGAGCAGCGGCGCGGGAACTTTTACCAACGTGCACGGCTACGTCCATCCCCGGGAACCGATGCGCACCAGCCCCAGTCTGACGGTGATCAGCGGCAACGTTTATCTGCGCGCCCAAAAGGTGGAGCGGCTGGACGAAAACACCTACGTGGTGCTGGACGCCCGGATAACCTCGTGTGAAAACGAATGCACCGGCTGGTCGCTGGCGGTGCGCAGCGCGCGTCTGACGGTGGGCGACAAGGCCGTGAGCTACGGAAGTGTTTTCCGCTTCCTGGGCTTTCCTTTGCTCTACGCCCCGGTTCTGGAGCACTCGATCGCCCACAACCCCCGCCAGACCGGATTCCTGATCCCGACCATCGGCAACTCTTCCCAGAAAGGGAATATTATCGGCGATGGTTTCTACTGGGCGATCAATCCGAGCGCGGACCTCCTCGTGGGCGCGGATGAGTACAGCTTGCGGGGCCTCGCCACGATGGGGCGGTTGCGGGCGACGCCCAGCGACACCAGCTCTCTGGCCGTAAACTACTATGGGGTGAACGATCACGGAAACGGGGCGCAGCGGGCTCCGGGCGAGAGTGTCCGGGCGGTGGGCGACTCGCAGGACCTGGGCGCAGGATTCCGGGGCGTGATCAACATGGACTACATCAATTCGCTGGCCTTCCGCCTCACCTGGAGCGGCAACTTCAACGAAGCGGTCAGCTCCGAGGCCCGGCAAATTGCTTTTGCCACCAAGAGCTTTGACGGCTACAGCCTGAACTTTTTCGGCGAGCGCTACGAGGACTTCCTCTGCGCGCAGCAGTCCACCGGTACCTCCAACGGGGTAAGCCTCTGCAACACTCCCGAAGCCCTCTCCGATTACATCATCATTCGCCACCTGCCCAGCATTTCCTTTGCCGGGGAGGATCACCAGCTCGGGAGATCGCCTTTCTACTTTGACCTTGACGCATCCGCGGACGGCGTGGGCCGCGAGGAGCCGGGCTTCAAGACGCCCTTCCTCAGCGAGCGCGTCGACTTCCATCCCGAGCTCACCTGGCGGGCGCCCGATTTCGCCGGCTTTCACCTTACGCCGGTGGTCGGCGTGGAAGCCACCAGCTACGGCACCAGCCTGCTGGGTGCGCACCAGGGGATCACCCGCCTGCTGGGAGATGTCTCCGTCGATCTGCGGCCGCCCTCTCTGGAACGCGTCTTCAGCCGGCGCATCCGTCACTACCGGCTGAAGCACGTGATCGAGCCGGACATTCGCTACAACCTGGTGCGCCCGACGGACCCGCAGCAGATTTCGGACATCGTGCGCTTCGACGGCACCGACATCTGGGCCCAGACGAGCGAATTTGAATACTCGCTCAAGACCACCCTCTATGGCCGCCAGGACGTTCCGGACAGCGACCCGAACCCGCCCCAGGCGCGCGAACTGGTCTCCCTGAGCCTGACGCAGAAGTATTACTTCGACCCCACCTTCGGCGGGGTGCTCAAAGGCAACCAGAATCAGTGGCAGCCCACCATCGACCTGACCGGCTTCGCCTTCGCCCAGGGCCGGCGCCTGTCGCCGCTGGTGACCGTGCTCAAGGTCGCGCCTTTCTCGAACTTCGACACCGAAGTGCGGGCCGACTTCAGCCCCAGCGGCGGCGGGGTGCTGAACGCCGGCATCACCTCCGCCGTCCACCACGGCGACTTCAGCCTCGAAGCCACGGAGTTCTTCGTCGACCGTCTGCAGAGCCTGGGAATTGGAACGGTGGTGGTGCCGATCCCCAACTCCTCGCAGGTTCTTTCTTCAAATCTTTTCAACACCCGCATCACCTACGGCCGCCCGGATCACAAGGGTCTCAGCTGGGCTTTCGGAGTGAACTACAACATCTCGGAAAGCGAGGCGAACGCGGTGGTGGGGCAAGTGACGTATAATTTCAATTGCTTCGGGATTGATTTCGGCTACAACCGCTTCAACCTGGGGCCGCTGCGGGATGAGAACCAGTTTCGCATCGCCATTTCGCTGTCGAACGTAGGATCGTTTGGCAACCTGAAGACGCGCGACCGGTTGTGGTCAGCGAATACTGTCCAGTAAGCGGCTCATTATCCGGGAAGACCGTATGCCCTTTCCGATCCATCGCCCGCGCCGCCTGCGCCGCACCGAGACCCTGCGGCAGCTCGTCTCCGAGACGCGCCTCAGCGTGCGCTCGCTGGTCTACCCCCTGTTTGCCTGCCCCGGCTCGCAGGTGAAGCAGGAGATCAGCTCCATGCCGGGCAACTACCGCTGGTCGGTGGACCTGCTGGTGGAAGAGTGCCGGGAGGCGGCCGGGCTTGGCATCCCGGCCGTGATCCTGTTCGGCATCCCGGAGCGCAAGGACGAAGTGGGCTCGGGCGCCTACGACGCTCACGGCATCGTGCAGCGCGCGGTGCGGTCGCTGAAGAAGGCCCTGCCCGACCTGCTGGTGATCTGCGACCTCTGCCTCGACGAATACACCAGTCACGGCCACTGCGGCATCATCCGCGACGGCGAGGTGGACAACGACGCCACCTTGGAAGTGCTGGGACGGGTCGCCGTCAGCCAGGCGCTGGCGGGCGCCGATCTGGTGGCGCCTTCCGACATGATGGACGGCCGCGTCGGCCGCATCCGGCGCGAGCTCGACACCGCGGGCTTCACCCAGATCCCCATCATGGCCTACTCCGCCAAGTACGCCTCGGCCTTCTACGGCCCTTTTCGCGAGGCGGCCGACTCGGCGCCCAAGTTCGGCGACCGCAAGTCTTACCAGATGGACCCGGCCAACCAGCGCGAGGCCCTGCGCGAGATCGCGCTGGATATCGAGGAGGGCGCCGACATCATCATGGTGAAACCGGCGCTGCCCTATCTGGACGTGATTGCCGCCGCCCGCCGCCAGTTCGACGTCCCCCTGGCGGCCTACCAGGTGAGCGGAGAGTTCTCGCTGATCGCCGCCGCCGGCGAACGCGGCTGGGTGGACCGCGACCGCATCATGATGGAATCGCTGACCGGTATCCGCCGGGCCGGCGCCGACATCATCCTCACCTACTTCGCCAAGGACGTCGCCCGTCTGCTGAAGTGAGAAGGGCAGCCTCCGCGCGCCGAGGGCGCGCGAAGCAACTTCCGAGCAGCCCTTTAGTGACGAAGAATCGGGGCTAGCCCCTCTGCCTTAGTACGCCTCGAAGGGCGGCACACGTCCAGCTATAACGGCCTGCGACCCATAGCGCAGATCCAGCTACCTCGGGGCGGGCGCAAAGTCACCACCCCTGTGAATCCTGCCTGAGTCAGGAGGTCCCGGTGCTCGGCGTCGCTTAGGAATGCCGCGCGGAGCAGCGCCATCACCAACCCGTAGATCAGGCGGAAGGGCCCGTCGCGGTGCACTTCGGCAATCAAAACGAATGTCCCGCCAGGTTTGAGGACTCTCAAGATCTCGCGCACGTTGGCCGGCAGATCGGGCCAGTAGTAGTGGGTCTCTATGGCCGTGACAATATCGAACGTTCTATCCGAGAACGGCAAACCGGATACCGAGCCCCGCTCGATTCGCACTCGCCCGGCCTCAATCTCCTTTGCATTTGTCTCCTGTGAGACGGCGACACTGGCGAGCGAGTAGTCCAACCCGACAACCTTACCCTCAGGCGCCAAGTCCGCGAGTCTCCGCACCGTGCGCCCGCCGCCGCAGCCGACATCCAGGATCGTGGCGGTCCTAGGGATCGTCAACTGCTGAAGCCCCCAGTCGGTCAGCGTGGCATGTCTCAGATTCATCGCCCGGACGGTGCGCCTGCCGAGCCAACCGCGGGGCTTCCGAACCTGCGGGAACACCCAGGCAGCCACCAGGATGGGCACAAGGAATCTCAACAACTTCAGCACTCGGCGTGTCTCCCTTGCACGATTAGACCATGGTGTCCGCCGCGCCGCCAACTCGCGGAACAAGGAGCTGCGCTGCAGGAGAAGCGTCCGGCGCGCTCTGCGGCGGGCCGCCAACCCCGTCGACCAGCGAACAGGCTGATCCTTGACTCGGTATTCTTGCGGATAGAGATTTTCGCCAGTGTCTCTCCGTCGGCGAACGCGGCTGGATGAACCGCGACCGCGTCATGATGAAGTCGTTGACCGGTATCCGCCGGGCCTCGGCCCCGACATCATCACCTACTTCGTCAAGGACGTCGCCCGTCTGCTGAAGTGAGGAAGGCCGCCTCCGCCCGCCGAGGGCGTGCGAAGCAACTTCCGGCTAGCTCGTAATAAGATTACAATGCGCCTCAGGTTCGAGCGGCAATTCGTGAGCTCATTCCGCTGCCGCGCGGCCGTGCCCGGGGAAATGGGCACGCGACGAGGTCCCGATGTGGCAGGCCTTGATCTCGCAACATGTCAGGTTCGCACTGGAACTCACCGGTTGGTGCCTGGCGTTCATCAACTGGGTCAGGGTGCGGCAGTTGAAGCGGACGCAGGACGAACTGCTGCGACGCCTGGCGGGCCGGCCCGGGGCCGCGCACCATCTTCGGGCTAAGACGCTGGGGCCGTTGTTGATTGGCCTGGCCGTGCTCCTTCTTCTGGCGGAGCGCCGGGGTTACCTGGCGTCCGCCGCCGGGTACGCGCAATATTTCCTGGCCATCCTCGGCTGGGCCTGGGCCCTATGGCTTTGGCTGCGCGCCCGCGCACTGCGGCGAGCCGCCAACGCCGTGGACCGGCGGATACGCTGACCCGTTGGTCACGAGCACAATCTTGCCGATCACGCCTCCCTTACCCAGCAACTCCTGTGCGTGTCGTGCTTCGGCCAGGGGAAATCGCCGCGCGATGAGCGGCTTGATTTTCTGCTTTTGAAGGAGGTCCAACAGGGTGATCAGATCCTGTCGAAACCATGCCGGTTTCCGTTTGCGGGTCTGGATGCTATAGGGGACCACCCGTTTCCGGCCCGGGAGAAGCCAGCCGCCGGCGATGTACAAGCCGAAGATGGCGGTTCCACGAAAGCGTTGACGGCGACCTGGACGACCTGAAGTCAATCCCTCCCCACGTATCGAGGTAATAAGACCATAGCCCACCACCCTCCCGCCGGGACGGAGAGCCTTGCGGGAATGCCAGAGGTGAGGACCACCCATGGGGTCAAAGACGGCGTCCACGCCCTCGCTCGTGAGACGGTGAATTTCTTTCACGAAGTCCTGATGTTGGTAGTCAATCGGGATAGCGCCCAGCTCGGTAACGGCTTGCGCTCCCCGCGATGAACAGGTACCGTACATCTCCAGGCCGGCGAGGCGGCCAAGTTGCAGGAGTGCGGTGCCGACTCCGCCCGCCGCGCCGTGAATCAACACGCGCTGGCCCGGTCTGACCTTGGCCGAGCGCTGCAGCATCTGGTACGCCGTAATGTAGTTGAGCACGAGACTGACAGCCTCGGCGGCGTCCAACCCGGGCGGGACGGGAATCAGCTCACGCTGCGGCAGGCAGACGAACTCCGCGTATGCACCGTGTATCGGCATCGCGGCAACTCTTTGGCCGGGTTCGATTCCAGAGACACCGTCGCCCAGCCGATCCACCACCCCAACCAGATCCCACCCCGGCGTGAAAGGCGCCGAGGGCGTTTCGGGATGGATGCCCTCGCACGCCATGACGTCGGGCAAGGAGACGCCTGCCGCCAGCACCTTCACCCGCACTTCGCCGTGCTTCGGTTCGGGGCATTCTTCTTCAACCACCTGCAGGGCATCGGGGCCGCCGTAGTGGGTGACGATGATTCGCGTGTGTCTCATGAACCAGCTCCCCAACGCCGACCAACCGGGATCAACGGGCAATTCGAACAAAGAGTGGTTCTATGAGGCTGTGATCGCGGTCACCCCCGCGCTCTTATTGCTTGTTGAGTCGTCCGCGGTCCGGAAGTTCGTCCGCTCGTCACCGATTGTTCCTGCTTCGTAGCCCGCGCCTTGTTCTCCGGTCACCGTAGGGATCGATGAGGGGCCCGACGGTTGGTCGAATCGAGTCGGGGGCGCTTGCAGGTCGCCGGACCGGTGCTAGGAACCCCCCTTAGGCGACCCCCCTCCCCCACGGTCGAAGCCAAGAGGTCCTTTATAATCAACAAAAGCTTGCGAAGGGCCCACCTGAATCCCGTCAACTTATTGATAACACAGTGCTTATCGAATGTATCCCGTCAACTTATTGAAAAACAGTCTCTTAGCTCGTTCTACTGGCTTCCCTGATTTCGCCTTTGTCATCTCGCCATTCCAGGTCCGTTCCTGTTGGGCAAAGGGCCAACGAGCGGATGGCGAGTCCGCTGGCCGAGGCGATCCGCGTCGAGGGTCTTGCACCTCGTAAGGAGGCGCGCAGGTTTGATGGAATCCGGGAGTCAGCGTAAAATCACCAAGGAGCGTCGAAATCCAATCGATCGGGAAAGAAGCGATCAACCATGGCCACCAAGCCCAAGACCTTGTACGAGAAAATCTGGGAGGCTCATCTGGTGCGGGAACAGCCGGGTCAGCCTTCGCTGATCTACATCGACCGGCACCTGATCCACGAGGGGACGTCGCCGCAGGCCTTCGCGGGTCTGAAGGCCGCGGGCCGCAAGGTTCGCCGCCCCGACCTCACCTTCGCGGTGATGGATCACTCCGTGCCTACCAAGGACCGGGCTCTGCCCATGGCCGACAGGATTGCGGCCGCCCAGTTCGAGGCGCTGGAGCGCAACTGCCATGAGAATGGCGTGACCCTGTTCAACATGTTCAGCCACAACCAGGGTATCGTGCACGTCATCGGCCCGGAGCTCGGCATCACCCAGCCCGGCCAGACCATCGTGTGCGGCGACAGCCACACCTCCACCCACGGCGCCTTCGGCACTCTGGCCTTTGGGATCGGCACCAGCGAGGTGGAGCACGTGCTGGCGACCCAGTGCCTTTCGCAGTTCAAGTCGCCCGCCATGCGGGTGAGCGTGGAAGGACAGCGGTTGCCGGGGGTGACCGCCAAGGACGTGATCCTGGCCATCATCGGCAAGATCGGGATCGGCGGAGGCACCGGCCACGTGATCGAGTACGCCGGCCAGGTGATCCGCGAGCTGACCATGGAAGGCCGCATGACCGTCTGCAACATGACGATCGAGGGCGGAGCGCGGGGCGGCATGGTGGCGGCAGATGACACTACTTTTGCCTACCTTGAAGGCCGTCCCTTCGTGCCGCGCGGCAAGGATTTTCAGGTGGCCGTCGATCACTGGAGGACGTTGGCAAGCGATCCGGGCGCCAGCTTCGACCGCGAGGTGGACCTCGACGCAGCCGCCATCGCGCCCCAGGTGACCTGGGGCACCAACCCTGGGATGGTGACCGACGTGACCGGCCGGGTCCCCAATCCCCACGACTTCAGCGACCCGGTGGATCAGAAGGCGGCCGAAGCTGCCCTCCGCTACATGGGGCTCGATCCCGGCACCCCGATCACGAACATCGCGGTGGACCGCGTCTTCATCGGCTCCTGCACGAATTCGCGTCTCGAAGACCTGCGCCTGGCGGCGCGCGTGGTGGAAGGCAAGCACGTGGCCAAGAGCCTGAAACAGGCGCTGGTGGTGCCCGGTTCGATGGTGGTGAAGTCGCAGGCCGAAGAGGAGGGCCTGGACAGGATCTTCCGCGCCGCCGGCTTCGAGTGGCGCGACGCCGGCTGCAGCATGTGCATCGCCATGAACGCCGACGTGCTGCCGAGCGGCGAGCGCAGCGCCTCGACCTCGAATCGCAATTTCGAGGGACGCCAAGGCAAGGGCGGCCGCACCCACCTGGTGAGCCCCATGATGGCGGCAGCGGCAGCCATTGAGGGTCATTTTGTGGACATCAGGAAGTGGGCTGGGATCCAGTAATCCGGTCATGGGGTGATTGAGTCATCGGGCGATCGAGTGATGCAGAGAGTGTTTGATGCGTGACGGGGAAAGACAACTCATCCTTGCTATTCTCAACGAGGAGGACGTCTACCCACCGTCGTTCCAGAGGCCGGATACATCACGACGATGGCCTTGGTGTTGAATAGTCTGAAAGGGAAGAGAAGTCGAGATGCTTGGTTGTTGACCGAACGTACGCAGCGTGAGTCGCAGAGGCGACTCACGCGACACACTCTCCGCGTTACGAATGGGCCACCGGGGTTATGCCAAGAGGTGGGTACGATGGAGAGACAATAACGGCAATGTAAGGCGAGGACATGCGGCTCCAGGCTGGGTCGATAACTTGATCCGTTCGGGTCAAGGAAGAATAGTCTACCGCGTGTTGATTAAGGATCCGATGTATGATCACGTGCAAGAAGACTGCTGGGAGCTGACCGAGGATCAAGTAATAAAGTTCGTCGACAGGGACCAAACTGCATACTGCGCAGTTGCATACAAGCGTGGCGAGCAGGGTAATGAGCCAATTGCCGGGAACCCTGCAACGGAAGCGGCCGATAGCGTCTGTCCAGAAGGAGGAAGTACTTATGTCCAAGCAAGCTGCGCAACTGCTCGAAGATGCGTTATCGTTGTCGCCAGCCGAACGTGCCCAACTGGCCGAGCAAATCCTCACGAGTCTTGACCTCGCCGAGCAGAGTGAGATTGATGCCCTGTGGGCGCAAGAGGCGGAGGAGCGGCTGGAGGCCTTCGAGCATGGCCAACTCAAAGCGGTTCCTGCCGCAGAGGTTTTTCGTGGCCTTAAGCATTCGAGTCGCTAATGCATGTTGAATTCTTGGCGCGTGCGAGCGACGAGCTTGCTGAAGCGGTGGCGTTCTACAACTCGCGAAAATAAGGGTTAGCTCAGGACTTTGCGATTGAAGTGCAGCGGGCAATTGAGAGGATTATTCAGTATCCGGAGGCGTGGTCCGCACTCTCAAAGAGGACTCGTCGCTGCCGCACCAACCGGTTCCCTTACGGAGTCGTTTATCAGGTACGGGGAGATGTGCTGCTCATCATCGCCATAATGCATCTTCACCGCAGACCCGCTTGGAGGGCGAGACTTCGAGACTTGAAGGAACATCCCTAGGGGCGAAGGAGCACAATAGCCTATGCGACCTTTCACCAAACACACCGGCTTGGTGGCGCCGATAGATCGCGTCAACGTCGATACCGACCAGATCGTGCCCAAGCAATTCCTGAAAGCGCTCACGCGCGAGGGCTTTGGACGCACCCTTTTCTACGACTGGCGCTATCTGCCCGGCGAGCAGCCCAATCCCGATTTCGTCCTGAATTACCCGCGCTATCAGGGCGCTTCAATTCTGGTGGCGCGCGCCAATTTCGGCTGCGGATCGAGCCGCGAGCACGCTCCCTGGGCGCTGGGCGACTACGGCTTCCGCGCTCTGTTGGCGCCGAGCTACGCCGACATCTTCTACAACAATTGCTTCAAGAACGGGATCCTCCCTGTGACCCTGTCGGAAGCCCAGGTGGACGAGATCTTCCGGCGCACGGAGAGCGAAGTAGGCTATGAGCTGACGGTCGATCTCGAGTCCCAGACCGTGACCGACGAGCTGGGCTTGAAGCTGACCTTCGAGGTCGATCCCTTCCGCCGCGAGTGCCTGCTCAATGGTTGGGACGACATCGGCCTGACCCTGCGGCACGAAGACCGCATCGCCGCTTACGAGCGCGAGCGTCAGCCGGGCGCCGTGCTTTACGGAGAGGTGGACGCGTCCATCCTCGCTACGCCCCGGGGCCATTGAGATGGCGGCGAAACGAAGCATCCGGAAGTCAACGCGTCTTTTCCAGCGGAGATCAGTCGCCCGATGGCTTGATTGCCCGATGATCTGATGCCTGCAAGGCGGTCAGGACCACGGTGCCCACGATATCTTCCGCGCTACATCCCCGCGACAGATCATTGGCGGGTTTGGCGAGCCCTTGCAGCACCGGGCCGATGGCCGTGCAGCCGCCGAATCGCTCGGCGAGTTTGTAAGCGATATTGCCGGCGTTGAGGTCGGGAAAAATGAAGACGTTGGCGCGTCCCTGGACGGGAGAGCCGGGCGCTTTGCGGCTGGCGATTTCCGGCACCACCGCGGCGTCGAGTTGCAGCTCGCCATCCGCCGCCAGCTCGGGCGCTCGCGTCCTGAGCGTCTGGAAAGCCTCGCGCACCAGGGCCACGCGCGGATGCTCGGCGCTGCCTTTGGTGGAGAAGGAGAGCAGCGCCACCTTGGGTTCTGTCTCGAGGAGGGCGCGCGCGCTTTGCGCCGTGCTGACGGCGATGTCGGCCAACTGCGGCGCAGTGGGCTCCGGAACCACGGCGCAGTCGGCGAAGAGCATCACGCCTTCGTGGCCCAGCTCCTGCTTCGGCGAGATCATCAGGAAGAAGCTCGACACCAGCGACACGCCCGGAGCCACGCCGACGGTCCACAGTGCGGCGCGGACCGTGTCGGCAGTAGTGTTCAGCGCGCCGCCGACCGAGCCGTCGGCGTCGCCTGCCGCCAGCATGAGGCCGGCAAAGACGCGGGGAATCCGGGCGTTCTCCTGCGCCTCGTTCTCGGTCATGCCCTTGGACCGGCGCCGCTCATAAAGGAGCTGACCGTAGCCGCTCAGCTTCGGACTCCGCGCCGGATCAAGCAGCGTGCCGGTGTCGGCTGGCAGGCCGAGCGCCGCTCGCCGGGCGCGAATCCTCTCCACGTCGCCGAGCAGCGTGACGCGCGCCAGGCCGTCGTGTTCGATCTTCTCCGCCGCCGCCAGCGTGCGGTCTTCCTCGCCTTCGAACAGCACGATCTGGCGTGGACTTTGGCGGGCCCGCGACTTGAACTTTTCGAGGATGTCCATCGCGTCTATCTCCCTGTTGGAGCGCCGCCATCCGCGGGCGATGCCGGAGATGACGTCTCACAGACCTTCAGTATAATGGGTCTGGCTTTTGAGAAAGCGACGAGTGAACCGTGACGAACCTTCAGGCTGCCGCCTTCAAAACCATCGAGTGGACCGACGACGGGGTCCGCATGATCGACCAGACGCTGCTCCCGGCCCAGGAGATCTACCGGACCTACGGCGACTATCGGGGCGTAGCGGAAGCCATTCGTTCGATGGTGATTCGTGGCGCGCCGGCCATCGGTGTCGCCGCTGCGATGGGCGTGGCGCTCGGCGTGAAGAACTCCAACGCCCGGACAATCGGCGCCTTGCGCGCCGACTTCGAAGTCGTGGCCCGCGCCATCTCGGAAACGCGGCCCACCGCTGTCAATCTTTTCTGGGCGGTCGAGCGCATGCGCCGTCTGTTCGAATCGGCGCTGAGCGGAGGCCGGTCCGAGGCCGAGACCATCGAGGCGGCAAAGTTGCGGCTGGTTGAAGAGGCCCAGCGCATGTTGGCCGAGGACATCGCCGTGAACGAGGCCATGGGCCGCGCCGGGGCCGCGCTCCTGCCCGATCGTGGTACGGTGCTGACCCATTGCAACGCGGGCGCGCTCGCCACCGGAGGCTACGGCACGGCGCTGGGCGTGATCCGGGCTGCGGTCGAGGCCGGCAAGCAGATTGAGGTCTTCGCGGACGAGACACGTCCCTTCCTGCAGGGCGCGCGCCTGACGGCGTGGGAACTTGCCCGTGACGGCATTCCCGTCACCATCATCACCGACAGCATGGCGGGACACTTTATGAAGCAGGGCCGGATCGCGGCTGCCATCGTCGGCGCCGACCGCATCGCCGCCAACGGCGATGTGGCCAACAAGATCGGCACCTACAGCGTGGCCGTGCTGGCGCGCGAGAACCAAATTCCGTTTTACGTGGCGGCGCCGCTTTCCACGGTGGACCTCAAGCTCGCCTCCGGCGACCAGATTCCCATCGAGGAACGCTCGGCCCGCGAGGTCACTCACGTGGCGGGCGTGCCGATCGCGCCCGAAGCGGTCGAGGCTCGTCATCCCGCCTTCGACGTGACGCCGCACCGCTATGTGACCGCCATCATCACGGAGCGCGGCGTGGCACGCGAGCCTTACACGGAGAGTCTGGCAGCGCTGTTTGCAAGCGTCGAGGAAGACCAGCTTATTCATAGCGCAAGGCCACGATCGGATCGAGCCGCGAGGCCTTAAGCGCGGGCCACATTCCAAAAAACAGCCCCACGCTCACCGCCACCGCGAAGCCGGCGATCACGCTCCATACCGGCACGGTGGTGGGCATGCTGGGAAAAAGAGTGCGGATGACGAAGCTGAAGAGCCATCCGATCGAGATTCCAATCAGGCCGCCTGCGCCGGTCAGGGTCATGGCTTCGAGCAGGAACTGCCAGGTGATGTCGCGGCGGCGCGCGCCGATCGCCTTGCGCACGCCAATTTCGCGCGTCCGCTCCGTAACCGACACCAGCATGATGTTCATCACGCCGATCCCGCCCACCAGCAGGCCGATCGACGAAAGCACGATCATCACCAGCGCCACGGTGCTGATGATCTGATTGAACTGCTGCACCACCGTGTCCGCGGTGGAGACCGCAAAGCTGTCCGGATCGGCGGGCTTCACGTGGCGGCGGCGGCGCAGGGTGGCCTTCACTTCTTCGATCGCCCGGTCCATCCGGCCCGGGACCGCCAGGGCGTTGATGAAGTTGTCGCGGATGTTGGGATAGTACTTCTTGTACGTCAAATAGGGCACGAAAACCCGCCGGTCGGTGGTGGTGTCGCCCAGAAACTCTTTGCGGCGGGCAAGGGTCCCGATGACGGTGAAATTGTGGCCGTCCACCACGATGGTCTTGCCGATCGGATCCTCGTTCTGAAAGAAACGGGCCGCCACTTCGGCGCCGATGACCACGACGTCCCGCCGGTGGAAGTTATCGATCTCGGTAAAAAGGCGGCCATCGGCCAGCTCGGCGTTGGTGATGGTGAAGTTGTTGGCGGTGTTTCCGAAGAATTGCGCGTCCACAATCTCCTGCCCTTTGTACTTGAGGGTGACAAAGGGCGGCGCCGGCGGCTGCCAGTTGAAGACGTTGACCGCGACATCTTCCAGGTCCGGACACTCGGCCTTGAGCGCCATGGCGTCGTCATACGTGAGCGGCTTGCGCAGACGCTCCTCGCGCGTGGGCCGGAAGGTAAAGGGCGGCAGCTTGTAGATGAAGAGCGTCCGGGTGCCGAAACCCTCGGCCACGTCCGACATCTGCTTGTTGAGACCTTGGATCAGCGAAGCCACCAGGATCACGGTGGTAGTGCCCATCAGCACGCCCAGGACGGTGAGGAAGGAACGGAACTTGTGAGTGCGGAGGGTGTCCAGCGCCAGCAGCAGGTTCTCGCGCACGTTCGAGGTCTTGACCATCGTTCACATCTCCGTGCGCAGGGCTTCGATGGGGTCCAGCTTGGCCGCTTTGCTGGCCGGGTAGATGCCAAAGAAGAGGCCGACGCCGCTGGAAAGCAGGATTCCGACCAAGATGGCCGACAAAGGGACCGAAGCGGTGAAAACCAGATTCACCAGTTGAGCGATTCCGGTTGCCAGCAGGATGCCGAGCACCCCTCCGGCCAGAGCCATGGCGGCCGATTCAATCACAAACTGCAGCAGGATATCGCGCCGGCGAGCGCCCAGCGACTTGCGGATGCCGATTTCGTGGGTACGCTCCGTAACGCTGGCCAGCATGATGTTCATGATCACGATCCCGCCGATCACCATGAACACGGCCACCACGCCGATGGTGGCGCCGAAAATGGTGCCCGTCAGCGCCTGCCAGGTGGCCATCAGAGTGTCGGAGGCGTTGATTCCGAACGGATCCTGATCGTGATAAGGCACGTGCCGCCGCGCCCGCATCAGCGAACGCACCTGGTCCTGGAGCGCGCCGACCTGCTCCGAGCTCCAAGCCTGCACGGAGACCGAGACGCCCGGCCGCCCCTCAAACGTCTTGCGGAAGGTGGAGAGCGGGATTTGGAGGAAGGTGTCCTGGCTCTGCCCAAAACTGGTGCCGAGCGTCTGGGCGGTGCCGATAACCCGGAAGGGCAGGCCGCGCACCATCACCTCTTTGCCGATCGGATCCGTTCCGGCGAAAAATTCGTCCACCAGGTCGTGTCCGATGAAGCAGACCATGGCGTTGTGATCGTAGTCGGGCTCCGAAAAGAAGCGGCCGGAATCAACCTTCAGTGAGCCCACCTCGAGCAGGTTGGGCGTGACGCCGGCCACCGCCACTTCGTGAATAACGTGGTTCTGGTAGCGCACGTCGGGCGGCGAAAACAGGGCGGCCGAGGCGGCAATCGTCTTGGCGCCGACCAGATTCTGCTCGAGAAACTCGTAGTCCTCGATCCGGATCGGGCGGTTCGTGCGCTGCGCCTTAACGAAGTCCGCCCAGCTCTGGCCCCACTGGAACTGGTCCAGCACGAAAGTGTTGACGCCCAGATTGGCGATGTGTTCGGCAATGTAGAGGTTCATGCCGTTCACGACCGACATCACCACGATCAAGGTGGTGGTGGCGATCACCACCCCGAGCAGAGTCAGAAAGGAGCGGAGCTTGTGGGCCCGTAAGGCATCGAGGGCAATCCAGAACGCTTCCCGGGCCGTGAACCAAAAGCTGATGCTTTCCCGCCGGGTTGACCGGCGCGAGACCAGGGTTCGTGTCTCTGCCCAGACTGCCATCGAATCACTCAGGATAGAACGTCAAGGCGCGTGAAGAGCCATGCTCCAGATCGCCGCGTGTTGACCGGAACTCTTGCCTCCGTGTCTTTCATCTTAACTCTCAAGCTATCGCTGTGGGAGAGCGCCCCGCTCACGGGTAGTGGGCAGCTTTGATTCCTCAAAGTGATTTGCGCGGCCTGTTTCGCCTTTCCCTCTCAAAGCCCCTCACTGATTCTAAATCACTTACCTGACCCGGAATCGCCAAAGCGTGGGTTCGTTTGGGTTCGTTTTGGGTTTGTTTTTGGCACGTGTTGTTGATTCTAAACAGCTTATTGGGTTTGTTTTTCGTTCTGGTGGGGGGGGTAAGGGGTAAGGGCCCCCTCGGGGCGGCGGCAGGAGCGCCCACCCCGGCCATCACTTGTGGGGCAAACGGCTCGACCGAAGCGACACCAATTCGAGGCCTTCTCACATTCCTTCGCTTTCCATCCCTGAAACTCGGAACGTCGGTCCGAGTGGACGAATCCGACATGACTTCCGGCGCGGTGCGGAGCACCCTTGAAACGCTGGGGCTTTGGCCGCGGCTTTATAACATACAGTTACTGACGTATAAGTATACGACTTACGGTGCGCCCTGTCAAGCCAAACGGGGCGTGTCCAAGAACGGCGCTTATCTGACATTGCCCCGGCCATTTCCCACTAGGGAGGGCTGTTCGCTAGCCGCTCAGTTACCTCCCGTCTGCAGGCGGCTCACGCCGCGGGTTATAATAGAGGTTTCTCGCGCCCCTGACAAAGTTCTCAGTAGCGGACTACGAGCAGACGCGGGAGCTGGCACGAGTAACCTCCCCTTGAAGACTACGAGCGATACGGCGGTCAAATTACGCGACGGGACGGTCGCGGAGTTGTCTTTGGCCCGGACCGGCGACGGGCCGGACACGCTCGAGAACCAAGCCGGGGCCTCGGACTCGCGTAACGAGGAAGCGATCGTTGTGCGCGGCGCGCGGGTCCACAATCTCAGGAACATCGACTGCCACATTCCCCACAATTGCCTCACGGTGGTGACCGGCGTCTCGGGCTCCGGCAAGTCGAGCCTGGCCTTCGACACCATCTATGCCGAAGGCCAGCGCCGCTACGTCGAGTCGCTCTCGGCTTACGCCCGCCAGTTTCTCGACCGCATGGAAAAGCCTGACGTCGACTCCATCGACGGGATCGCCCCGGCCGTTGCCATCCGCCAGAAGAACTCCACGCGCAACCCGCGCTCCACGGTGGCGACGGCCACCGAGATCTACGACTATTTGCGACTCCTCTTCGCGCGCGTCGGAGTGACCACCTGCCCGAAGTGCGGCAGCGTGGTGCGAAGAGACACGGTCGACGAGATTGCGGCCGGCGTACTAGCCATCGAGCCAGGACGGCGCTTCTACGTTCTGTTCAGGCTCGTTGCGAAGGACGCCGCCCAGCGCACCCCGCTGCAGTCCAGCGCCCACGAAGAGGCTATCGAACTGGCAGAGCAGCCGGGTGTCGCGCCGGCGCGGGCTGCCAAGCGATCGCGATCGAGGAAAGCTGCCGCCCGCGCTCAAGGGGCGGCGCCACATCCCAACGAGGTGACGGAGGCGCTGAAGAACCGGCTGGCGGAACTTCGCCAGCACGGTTTCAACCGGCTCTACCAGGACGGCCGGGTGTTCGAATTCTCCACCCCCGAATCCTTGCTCGATGTCGATTTCTCCCGGCCCGTCTTCGTGCTGGTGGACCGCCTGGCCACCGGCCCTGAGATCCGGCAGCGGCTGATTGACTCGGTGGAGATCTGCTACCGGCAGGCCGGTGAGGCCGTGCTCGAATTCATACCGGCAGGGGGCGCCCTGGCTTCTGGGTCCGGGCCGGAGGCCGAAACCCCGCCGCCGCCGGCGGAGCGCCTGACGTTCAATGAGCGCTTTGAGTGTAAGCGGTGCGGGATCGCCTATCTGGAGCCGGAACCGCGCCTCTTCTCCTTCAACAATCCGTTTGGCGCTTGTCCGCGGTGCCAGGGCTTCGGCAACACCGTCGACTTTGACGTCGACCGGGTGATTCCGGACAAGGGCAAGACGCTCGAGGAAGGGGCCGTCGATCCCTGGGCCAAGCCGCGCTACCGGCAGTTCTTCAACGAGCTGAAGGCCGCGGCGCGCCAGCGCGGCATTCCGCTGAATGTGCCTTTCCACCGCCTCAAGCCGGAGGAGCGGCGCTGGGTGATGGAGGGCGACGCCGGCTTTATCGGCGTCCACCGTTTCTTCGAGCTGCTGGAGCGCAAGAAATACAAGCTGCACGTGCGCGTCTTCCTCAGCCGCTATCGCGGCTATGCAACCTGTCCGGACTGCCAGGGCGGACGGCTGCGGCGCGAGGCTCTCAATGTGCGGGTGGGCGGCAAGACCGTCACCGAGGTCTGCGCGCTTTCGATCGAGGAGTCGGACCGCTTTTTCGCCGGGCTCACCCTCGGACCGCACGAGGCCGCGGTGGCGGAGAAAGTTCTGGAGGAGGTCCGCTCGCGCCTGCGATTCCTGGTGGAGGTCGGGCTGGAGTACCTCAGTCTGGACCGTCTGGCCTCGACGCTCTCCGGCGGCGAGGCGCAGCGCATCCAGCTCGCGACCGCTCTGGGATCGAGCCTGGTCGGCACTCTTTATGTGCTGGACGAGCCTTCGATCGGGTTGCACGCCCGCGACACCAACCGCCTGATCGGCATTCTCAAGAGCCTTCGCGACCTGGGCAACACCATCCTGGTGGTGGAGCACGATCCGGCCATGATGCGCGAAGCCGACCACGTGATCGATCTCGGGCCGGGAGCGGGGGAGCGTGGCGGGCGCGTGGTGGCCACCGGCACGATCGAGAACCTCATTCCGAATCACGATTCGCTGACCGGGCGCTATCTCTCCGGCGACTTGCAGATCCAGGTGCCGGCCCGGCGCCGGCGGCCGCGAGCCGCAAAGCTGCGCCTGCGCGGAGCGCGCGAGCACAACCTGAAGTCGATCGACGTCGAGATTCCGCTGGGCATGATGGTAGCGGTAAGCGGCGTTTCCGGATCCGGCAAATCGACCCTGGTGCACGATGTCCTTTACCAGGCTTTGGCCGCCCGCCGGGGCCTTCCGGCGGCGCGCGCCGACTACGACCGGCTGGACGGAGACGCCGCGATCGGAGAAGTGGTGCTGGTGGACCAGTCGCCGCTGGGGCGGACACCGCGCTCCAATCCCATGACCTATCTCAAGGCGTACGACGCCATCCGGGAGATCTTTGCCTCCACTCCCGAGGCCCGCGAGCGCGGCTACTCGGCCGGTCATTTCTCCTTCAATCTGCCCGGCGGACGCTGCGAGACCTGCGAGGGCGCGGGCACGGTGACGGTCGAGATGCAGTTTCTGGCCGACGTCGAACTGGTGTGCGAGGAATGCCGGGGCCGCCGCTTCAAGCCCGGCATTCTCGAGTGCCGCTACAAGGGCCACAATGTTCATGACGTGCTGGGCATGACGGTGCGCGAGGCTCTGACCTTCTTCAGCGGACACCCCAGGATCACCAACCGGCTGCGGATTCTGGAAGAGGTAGGACTCGGCTATCTGCGCCTGGGCCAGTCGGCCACCACGCTTTCGGGCGGCGAGGCCCAGCGCGTGCGCCTGGCGGCGCATATCGCGGAGCAATCCGCCGCTCTGGATGATACCGAGCCTGGCGCTCATGGGCAGCCGCTGTTCATCTTCGACGAGCCCACCACCGGCCTGCACTTCGACGACATCCATAAGCTGCTGGCGGCCTTCCGAAAGCTGATCGACGCCGGCGGCACCGTGCTGGTGATCGAGCACAACCTGGACGTGCTCAAGACGGCCGACTGGATCATCGACCTCGGGCCGGAGGGCGGCGAGCGCGGCGGTCAGATCGTCGCGGCCGGGCCGCCCGAAGAGATCGTCAAGCATCCGGATTCCTACACCGGCCGTTATCTCGCCCCTTACCTGGCCGGCCGGGAGGCGGAAGGGAGCCATGAGCCTGTTTAGCGGTTCGGGCTCCGTGGGGCGGCACGACCGATGACCACCGAACAGAAGCTTCGGGAGAAACTCCGCAAGATCTCGGCGCTCTTCGAAGGCGCCAAGACCCCCGGCGAGCGCCACGCGGCGGCGGCGGCCATCGACCGGGTGAAGAGAGCCCTGGCCGAGATCGCGCAGACCGAGCTGCCGGTGGAGATCCGGTTCACCCTGCCCGACCAGTGGCAGAGACGGCTGTTCGCTGCTCTGTGCCGCCGCTTCGGGCTGGAGCCCTACCGGTACAAGGGACAGCGCTACACGACCGTGGTGGTGCGGGCGCCGCGATCTTTTGTCGACCGGACGCTTTGGCCCGAGTACCTGGAGCTGCGGGATGCGCTCGACGACTACCTGCACGAAGCGACCGAGCGGATCATTCGCGAAGAGGTCTACCGTAACACCAGCGAAGCGCGGGAACGAGTCTGGTGGGGAAGCTGATCACACCTCCGGAATCCCCAGATCCTGACTACCAAGCGGCGACATCCTGGCCTGCGGGGCATAGCGCGCGATCAGGTCCAGCGCGATGCGGGCCCGGCGCACCCGTTCGCGGCCCATGCGGACGGCCGTCTCCTCAAGCTGTCCGCCGCAGGGGTAAATGTCCGGCGCGTTGCGCAAGCCGAACTTCAGATACATCGGCGCCGCCACCCGGAGAAGCTGCGGGAGTTCGTAGTAGCGGATGAAGCCGCCAAAGTTGTCCGGGGCTTCGATGTAAGTGTCGATGGGCATATCGACCGCCTGCCGGATGGCGCCGAACTGCGCCGGGCTCAGGTCGGTGGGAACGTTCAGAGTGGTGACGCCCAGACCTTCGAAGATCCTGGCGGTGGCGGGATTGGCGGCGGGCAGCGTCACCGAGCTCTTGATGACCAGGTTCTTGGGCAACTCGCCCTTCTTCTTCATCTCGTTCAGCACCCAGATGAGGCCGGCGTCAGCGGGCAGAATGCTGCGAATCCCCAACTCGCAGCCACGGCGCACGTCCTCGATGGCAAAGACCAACTGGTCCGCTCCGCGGTGCTGGAGGCCGATCACCTTGCCGGCGGTGGAGGACGCCTGGGCGCCGGTCTCGAACGTGGCCCGCGGCCCGACAAACAGACAGACCTCGATTCGTTCTTCGGCCCCGATGCGCGCCATCTCCGAAACTTCGGCGTTGGTGAGCAGCATCACGCCGCTCCCCTGGCTGACGCGATGTATGGGCACCTTCAGATCCTTGGCGGCGGCCAGCACCTCGCGGAAGACGCGAGGCCCCTCGACGCTCGGGATCTCGATGCGATACTGTCCGCCGTCCGCAAAGCGCTTCTTGCTGGGAGCCAGCGCGTGATTATCTTGGGCCGGCAGTTTCAGCCCGGCCAGAAACTGTTGGGTCTTCTTCATGAGTGGCACCATCCTTCCTGAAGCAGATCGTCCGTTCAAAAGGGCGTTCTTCAGACAGCGGGCCGTCAGGCGTACTTCAGATAAACCGTCCGCGTCTCGGTGTAGAAATCCAGCGCCAGCGGACCCTGTTCGCGCATGCCGAAGCTCGATTCCTTGGTGCCGCCAAAGGGCAGCTGGTACTCGACGCCCGCGGTGGGAAGATTCACCGTAATCAACCCGGCTTCGATCCGGTTGACGAACTGGTGTACGCGCTTCAGATCGTTGGAAACCACCGAGGCCGACAGACCAAACTTGACGCCGTTGGCCAGGCGCATGGCGTCATCGAAGTCGCTGGCCGTCATCAGGGCCAGCACCGGTCCGAACACTTCTTCCTGGGCGATGCGCATCTCGGGCGTCACGCCGTCGAAGATCGTGGGCTCCACGAAGTAGCCCTTGTCGTAAAGGCCGCCCGTCAGGCGGTGGCCGCCACAGAGCAGCCGGGCCCCTTCCTTTTGCGCGATGTCGATGTACTTCAGATCGGTTTCGAGCTGAGCGGCGTCCACCGCCGGCCCGATCGCGACGTCCGGATCGAGCCCATTGCCCACTTTCAGCTTCTTGGTCTTTTCCACCAGCTTCTCGACCAGCGGACCGTAGATGTCCTTCTCGATGACGGCCCGGCTGCAGGCGGTGCACTTCTGTCCGGTGGAAAAGAAGGCGCCGTTCACCAGGATGTCGGCGGCGTAGTTGAGATCGGCGTCCTTAAGCACCACGGTTGGATTCTTGCCGCCCATCTCGAATTGCGACCGGACCTTGCGCGCGGCTAGCCTGGCGTTGAGGTCGTTGCCGATCTCGCACGAGCCGGTAAACGAGAGCGCGGCCAGAGCGGGATGATCCACGATGACATTGCCGACCGCTCCGCCGCCGCCGGTGATGAAGTTGATGACGCCCGCCGGAAGGCCGGCCTCGTGCAGCGCCTCGACCAGCCGGTATCCGCTCAGCGGCGCCAGAGACGCAGGCTTGATGACCACCGCGTTTCCAGCCACCAGTGCCGGAGCCATCTTCCAGGCGGGAATGGCGCTGGGGAAATTCCAGGGCGTGATCAGCCCGACCACGCCGAGCGGCTTTCGCATGGTGTAGCAGAAGACGTTGTCGCGCTCCGACGGGATCTGATAGCTGAACTGCCGCGCGCCCTCGCCGCCGAAATAGCGGAAGATGTTGATGGCGCGCTTGACCTCGCCCTTCGACTCGGGCAGAGTCTTGCCCTCTTCGCGAGTCATCTCCTCGCCGAGCTTGGCGAGCCGGCTCTCCAGGATCTCCGCGGCCTTGAAGAGATACTCGCCGCGCCGCGGCGCCGGCAGCGACGCCCACGAAGGCTGAGCCCGAATGGCGGCGTCAAAGGCGGCCTCGACGTCCTCGGCGCCCGACGCTTGAAACAGCCCGACGGTCTCGTCGGTGTTGGCGGGATTGATGTCCGCGAAGGTCCTCTTCGACTTGCATTCCACCCACTGGCCATTGATGTAGTTGAGAAACTGTTCTGGCATTGTGTCTCCCTGCGGATTCGCGACTGGCTCCCTGCGGATTCTCCACGCGCGGGCTTCGATCCGATTTCCGGCCGATCGCTAAACATACAACTGAGCGCGTCAGTTCCGCAATCGCGAAGGTGTGCGAGGGGCAGAACCCTCGACGCTGATCGCTTGACAAGCGGAATCGTCATCCGGCTCGCTGGCCCCTTGCGCAACAGAACGGATCCGGAATGCCGAGATGACTGAGGCGAGATTAGGGAGCCAGGCGGATCGAGTTAAGAGCCATTTTTTCAATAAGATGACGGGGTATGTTCGATAAACAATTTGTTATCAATAAGTTGACGGGATTCGGGCGAGCCTCTAGCAAGCTTTGTTGATTCTAAAGGACCTCTTGGCTTCGACCGTGGGGGAGGGGGGGTGCGCCTGACGAATCCCAGCACCTTTTCAACCACCCAAAAGCCGTGGGGACTCGATTCGGCCGCCCTCGGCACTTTCCACTCGCCCGCATGCGATCGCGTCCTCGGTTATCACTCAGTTGCTTATCGAACATAATACGGCACTCAGTCTGCGATTGTCAAGCCGAATGCTCCCACTAAGAGACCCTCGAAGAAACGTTCGCCGGGAGCCGACCTGCGCTGCTCTCCGGCTTACGGTCGCCAGCCTGTATCAGCTTCGTCGCAGAGTGCGGTCTATTGGCGTCCTCCGGTGTCTTCTTTACGTCACGAGATTGTGAACCAAATTGAATTCGGACGTATATGAAGACAACCTGCCGCAAAACCCTCTAGCCCCTAAAAGGAGCAAAGGCGGATTAATAGCGAACGCCAACCCCAAATCACCATTAGATCGTTCAGAGACGACCGGAGCTGCAAGCCTCCCGCCTTCGTGCTGTGCCTCTGTCGTCGCCTGGAGGGTCCGCGCCTCACCCTGCTGCCGGGCTTGGATGCATTCATGCGCGATGTCGCGAATGCACTTTTCCCGCGACAGGTCGTGGGCGTTGGCGGCGCGTTCCCCCCCGTTCGTGCTCGATCAGTGGCGTAACCACCACAACTTCTAGGCGCCGTTGCTCCCTCTCCTCGTTTCGCCGTACATTGGATTAGGAACCCGGCTAAACTCGTCCGGTAATTGCGCGAGTACCTTAAGGGGCCAAAGAACGATGACGCTTAATCCCGAAATTTTCACGTGGGCAAGGGACACCGCGGGGTTATCACCGGATGCCGCCGCCCGCGCACTCGGTTTCAACGACACCCGCGACCGTTCCGCAACGGAACGCCTCAAGGCTTTGGAAGCTGGCGACGAGGAGCCGTCACGCAGTGTTTTGCTGAAAATGGCGAAAGCGTACCGCCGCTCGCTCCTTGTTTTTTACCTTTCAGGACCGCCGCGACCCGGCGATAGAGGTCACGACTTCCGCACCGTTCCGGGCACTCCACCGCCCCAATACCATCCTATTCTTGACGCGCTCATACGCGATATTCGTGGCCGACAAACTATCGTCCGGGCTTTGCTCGAAGAGATCGAGCCGCGCCCGTTAGATTTTATCGGTTCAGCCTCGATGGATGACTCAACGCATCATCTAGCAAACCGGATCACGGAACGGCTCCGGTTTTCACTTCCCGAGTTCCGCGCGCAAGCAACTCTCCAAGCCTCATTTAGATACCTTCGGGAAAACATCGAGGCCACAGGCGTTTATCTGCTGCTGCTTGGAAACCTAGGAAGCCATCACACGAATGTAGAACCGGACATTTTTCGCGGCTTCGCCATCGCCGATCCAATAGCACCCTTCATCGTCGTGAACGATCAGGACGCCCGGGCAGCTTGGTCTTTTACCGCCCTTCATGAACTGGTCCACTTGTGGTTGGGAACCACCGGCATCAGCGGCGGGAGTTTTGAAACGCAGATCGAAAGGTACTGCAATGACCTCGCGGGAGAAATCCTGCTACCGGCAACCGATATCAGGACCCTAGCTCACCTCCACAACGCGCCCTTGGACGACGCCATCGAGGTCATTTCTACATTTGCCGAGCGTAACAAAGTTAGTCGCGCAATGGTGGCGTACAAGCTGCTCCAAGCTCGCACGGTCAGCGCGGCCACCTGGCAAGACCTAGCCAACCACTTTAGGCTTCAATGGATTGCCAGCCGCGAGCGCAGCCAAACCAAAGCGAGCGAAGAAGGTCCCAGCTATTACGTAGTCAAGCGCCATCGGCTGGGGAACGCCCTGCTGGACACCGTCAGGCGTTCGCTCGCCGAGGGTATGCTCACGCCTACAAAGGCTGCACAGGTATTGGGTGTCAAACCAAGAAACGTCGATCCGCTCCTTCATAGCGCCCCTCAGCAGAGCACCCACTGATGCTTTACCTCCTTGACACCAATGTCCTGATTACCGCGAACAACCTGTACTACCCAATAGATCAGGTCCCGGAATTTTGGAGCTGGTTACACCATCAAGCCACCGCCGGTCAGGTCAAGGTTCCGCTCGAAGTGATGGAAGAGGTCAAGGCAGGCCGCAGAGAGAATGACCTTTTATTGATGATCGCATAATATAGTGCAACCCGAAGGGGTCCCCTGGCATCTATGTCAGCATGGGAAACCCCAAGGGAGTGCGCCGAGACTTCGAGGCTTTGGAGCG